>Ga0210057_1004634_pt1 | contig 18124 bp, 16 predicted proteins | sample CryGeyCG2114_010_2_FD_183968 | JGI IMG/M metagenome (GOLD analysis project Ga0210057, IMG submission 183968) | Groundwater microbial communities from aquifer - Crystal Geyser CG10_big_fil_rev_8/21/14_0.10 (SPAdes) (version 2) | ecosystem: Environmental > Aquatic > Deep subsurface > Groundwater ...
TAATCGGCCTAGTGACTGTTATCCAATGGATTATTAATCAGAATAAGAAATAGGTTTGCTACCGTTACCTGCGTTTATGGAACACCAAAAACAATATGCAGTTATCGGGATGAATTGCGCCACTTGCGCCTTAACGGTGGAAGCGGCGCTTAAGAAGGTGCCGGGCGTTAAAGTCGCCAATGTCAACTTCGCTACTGAAACGGCGAGCGTGACCGGCAATCACGATTTAACAGCCGAGTCGCTGGTGGAGGCAGTGGCCAAGACTGGTTACCGGTTGGTCGCGCTTGATCATCACAGTGATGATATGGAGGAAATGAGTGGTCATGACCACGCTCGGATGCTCAAGGCCGAAGAGTTGGCCACGATGCGAAGACGAGTGATAATCGGCGCGGTTTTATCGGTGGCGATTATTCTCTTGTCTTTGCCGGATTATTTGCCCTGGCTGGGAGAAATGATGCCGATGACAGCAAGATTATTGATTTTGGCGGCGCTCGCCACGCCGGTTGAATTTTGGGTTGGCGCCGGCTTTTGGCGGAGCGCTTTCCTCTCGGCGCGGAATTGGCAAGTTAATATGGACACTTTGGTGGTGCTTGGCACCGGGGCGGCTTTCTTTGCCGGTTTAATAGTGGTTGGTCTCTCTTTGGCCGGCGTGCCTTTGGTCCAAGGCGGGGTGCGCCTCGACGCCTATTTTGATGTGGCGGGCGTGGTGGTGACGCTGGTGTTGGTTGGCAAATACTTGGAAGCCAAAGCCAGAAGCCGCGCCAGTGGCGCGATTGAAAAATTGTTGAGATTAGGCGCCAAGACCGCTCACTTGCTCGGCTCGGATGGCGCTTTAAGCGATGTGGCGGTGGAATTGATTAAAGTCGGTAATCGTTTATTGGTCCGGCCGGGGGAGAAGATTCCGATTGACGGCGTGGTTAGAGAAGGCCAGTCGGCGGTTGATGAATCAATGGTTAGTGGCGAGTCGGTGCCGGTGGAGAAAGGGGTTGGCGCTTCCGTTATTGGCGCCACTATCAACACTACCGGGACTTTAACGGTTGAGGCCACCAAAGTCGGCCAAGACACCTTCTTGGCCCAAATGGTTAAATTGGTCAGTGAGGCCCAGGGGTCCAAGGCGCCAATCCAGCGTTTTGCCGATAGGGTCATCGCTTATTTTGTGCCGATTGTGATGGTGGTGGCATTCAGCACTTTTATTATTTGGTTGATTTGGGGGCCGGCGCTGGCTGTTACTTACGCTCTGGTTAATGCGGTGGCAGTATTGGTGGTGGCTTGCCCGTGCGCGCTTGGCTTGGCCACGCCAACGGCGATTATGGTTGGCACCGGCAAGGCGGCCGAGCGCGGCGTGATTATTAGGAACGCCGCCACTTTAGAGCTGGCTGGCCGGGTGAAGACGGTGGTGTTGGATAAAACCGGCACTATTACCAAAGGCGAGCTTAAAGTTTCTCAAGTTGAACTGGCAGTTGATGAGAATGAGACATCTATTTTAAGCTTAGCTGCTAGTTTAGAACAAAAATCAGAACACCCGATTGCTCGAGCGATTGAGAATTTAGCCGAGGAGCGCGGGGTCAAACTCTTACCCGTAATCGATTTTCAAGCCGCGCCGGGCGGCGGCATCATCGGTTCGGTGGAGCAAGACGGCCAGCCGATTGAAGTGGCGGTGGGCAGTCCGGAATTTGTTGGTGGTCAAACAGTAACGATTAATGATGAGTGGATCGTCAAGATTACCCGATTGGAGAATGCCGGCCAAACCGTGATTGCGGTAGCCGCCGCCGGCCGTTTGCATGGGGTTATCGCTTTGGCTGATGAGTTGAAGCCGGGGACCAAGCAAGCGATTGATCGCTTGAGGCAGTTGGGAATTAACTCAATTTTATTAACTGGCGACAATGAGCGAGTAGCCAAGGCGATTGCCGCTCAAGCGGGCATTACCGATATCAGGGCCAATATTAAGCCGGAAGGCAAGCTGGCAGTAATTGCCGAGTTGCAAGCCACGGGGGAGCTGGTGGCCATGGTCGGCGACGGCATCAACGACGCGCCGGCTTTGGCTAAGGCCGATATCGGTATCGCTATTGGCACCGGCACTGATGTGGCGATTGAGGCCGCCGATATCACTTTGGTCTCGGGCGAGCCGCGAGCGATTGCCGAAGCGATTACTATCAGTCGGCGAACCCTCGCTAATATCAAACAAAATTTGTTTTGGGCCTCAATTTACAATCTGGTCTTAATCCCGGTGGCCGCCGGCGTGTTGTGGCCGGTCTTCGGCATCTTACTCAATCCGATTCTGGCCGGCGCCGCCATGGCCCTAAGCTCGGTCTCGGTCGTCCTTAATTCGTTACGACTGAAAAGTCTCAAGTTTTAGCTATCTTGGTAGCCGTGGCAAAAATAGGGTATAATCCATCCATATGGCTAAACGATTAAGTCAGGATATCAAAAATAAAACCAGTCGCTCGCGCAAGACCAAAAAGCGCTTGGCGATTAAAAAGGCGCGCCTGGCCGCTCAGAAATAATCATCCATAATCATCCCAACATTCTCAAGTTTGTTGGGATGTTGGATGGGGGTGGTGGGAAGAGGAGAGATAGGGTAAAATAAGAATCTATGAAAAATACAATTATTATTTTGATAATTCTGGTATTGATTGGGGGCGGGATTTATTATTTTACTCGGTCCACCGCGACCGCGCCTGGTAACGAAGTGGCGACCACCACCGTGGCAAGCACCACGCCTACTCAAGAATACGAGGTCATCGGCCAATCGGTGAGCGGGCGAGACATCTTGGCTTATCGCTTCGGTGCTGGCGAGAAGGAAGTCGTTTTCGTCGGCGCTTTGCACGGCGGTTATGAGTGGAATTCGGCCCTCTTGAGTTATGAACTGATTGATTATTTTAAAGCTAACCCGACGGCTATTCCGGTGGGAGTGAGGGTGGCCATTATCCCAGTGGCTAACCCAGACGGCTTGGCGGTGGTGGTGGGCACTTCCAGCCGCTTTGCGGCCGCCGATGCGCCCCAATTTGACTTTGCCGACGAGGTTAAATTTAGCGACCCGGTGGTGGCTAGCCGGTTCAATCAGAACGGCGTTGATCTCAATCGCAATTTTGATTGTGAGTGGCAACCCAAAGCCGTGTGGCGCGATTACCAAACCAAAGCGGGGAGCGCCGCCTTTTCCGAACCGGAAGCCAAAGCCTTGCGCGACTTCCTTTTGGCCGAGCAACCAGTCAGTGTGATTTTTTACCACAGCGCCTCGAACGGGGTCTACACCTCCTTCTGCGGTGAGGCTGATCCTTTGGTCGGCACTGTCTCGCTCCTCTCAACTTACGCCACTGCCTCCGGTTATCCGCGTTACGACGTCTACCCTTATTACGAGGTGACCGGCGATGCCGCCGACTGGCTCTCCACTCAAGGTATCCCGGCCATCACCGTGGAGCTCTCCACTCACGAGAGTATTGATTGGAACCGCAATTTGGCCGGTGTTAAGGCCATCCTGGCGCGCTAAGTGCACAATCAACTTGCCAAAAATATTTTTTTATACTATCTTAATAATAGATAGACGGACTTTTTATCGTCCGTTTTTATTATTAATTAATAAATTATGAAAAAATATTCATTTATTTTGGTAGTCGGGTTATTGCTGGCGGCAGTGCCAGCCATGGCCATGCCCGGGCAGGTTAATGTTAGTCTTCCCGCTAAAGCGACGGAAGTGGCGCCGAACATCTTCTCGCTCGGTTCGGCGATTGATCCGGCGAGCGGTAAGCGAGTTGAAGGCTTGGCGATTATCCATCCGAAGCAAGCGGCCGCCAAGCCCGACCACGCCGGTGGTGGTGGCGCTCAAACCAAGAATCGGTGCTATGCCGTCTTGGCCAAAGGCGCGGCCTGGAAGATGGCCGAGGCTTGGCTGGTTAATCCGACCAACAGCCGCGGTCTGGACGAAGCGTTTGTTCTTAACAACTTGATGGCTGATGTTGCCGAATGGGAGAGTACCGTCGGCAACAGTAATATCTTTGGCGACGGTTCGGCCACCGCCACTGCTTTATTGGCCGACAACACCGCGCCCGATGGTCTGAACGAAGTTTATTTTGGCGCGATTGACGGCGAGGGAACAATTGCCGTAACAATTGTTTGGGGTATTTTTAGCGGTCCGGTGAGCCAGCGAGAACTGGTGGAATGGGATATGGTCTTCGACCAAACAGATTTTGACTGGGCGAACGATGGCCGAGCGACGGCGATGGACTTTGAGAACATTGCCCAGCACGAGCTTGGCCACGCCTTTGGTTTAGGTCATCCGAGCGATGGTTGCACCGAGGAGACGATGTATCGCTTTGCCGATTATGGTGAGACAATAAAGCGCGATCTTAATACCGGCGACATTGCCGGCATCAACCAACTTTATTAGTTTTATTTGAAAGAAAGGCCCCGGCGCGATAAACGCGTCGGGGCCTTGTAGGTTCGGGGGAGTTGGTTGACTATTCAACCAACTCGGGCGGAATGGGGGGCGCGGGTGGCTGGTACTCGGCCGTCTTTATTTTTGAGTAGACGACATTATACTCGCCACCGTTCATGTTCATCTTTGTGATGGTGAAGATGGCCATCTCACCGCCTGCCATCCAGAATGGTTGCTGGGTGACGACCATGGCTTCCACAGATTGGCCATCCGACGCCGTTCTCCAGGCGTACAAATAATACACATCGTCCGGGAATCCGGTGATTGTGAAATATTCCCCGGGGTTGATGGTTTCTTCTGGATAGTAGTACTGTCCCGAACCATCCACGTCTGTCGGGTCGGTAAATATGATGATCGTGTCAACGTAGGTATTGGAGTTGTTCACAATCATTAAGTCGTTGGTTTTTGCCGGTGGTGGATTCGTGCCCGACGGGCAACCCGACATTGCCACAACCATCATAAGTGCCGAGAGAATCACAAGTGCCTTTTTCATTTCTCACTCCTTCCGTAGGCCTTAGGCCCACTACTTTAGAACCCTTTATGTGAAGACTCGCCCAACAGAGGGAGTCGTCTATCTGACCGCAACCTATCATATTATTATAATCTTGTCAAGTTTCTTTAAAAGTGGATAAACCTAAGTCTTAGGTTAACTGGTCTGACTTTCTCGTTTTAAGCCGCCCCGTTTACGGTGGCGGCCTTTCTTTTGCCCGACTTGCATAATTTGGAGGTTTGGTATAATGGGTAATATGGATCAAGAAAAGAAGTTCCCTATAACCCTTGTGATTATTATTGTGCTGATTATTGCCGGACTAGGCTGGGCCTGGTGGGCTAATCGGGGCGATCTTGGTGATTCCACTCCCACCGCCACTAGTACCGACAGCTTAGTTGACTCAGGGCAATTTATCATTGCCAAGCACCAGTTTACCAATGGTCAGCATATTGTGGCCGGTGAGATTAATTTACCCACCCCGTGCCATCTCCTTGAGACTCAAGTGCAAGTGGCCAAGAGCTTGCCGGAGCAAGTAACAATCAATTTTTCCGCGACCACCACCGGCGAGGCTTGCGCCCAAGTGATTACCCCGACTCGTTTTAAGGTGGAATTTGCCGCGCATGAGGATGCCAGTATTAAGGCTACCTGGAATGGTCAAAAGGCCACTCTCGACTTGGTGCCGGTGGCGCCAGGCGAGAATATTGAAGATTTCGAAGTCTTTATTAAAGGTTAAAATCGACTGGGAGATTTATCAACAGTTTTAGATTACTTGTCCACAAGTTATGCAAATTATTGCAAGCTTGACCCTATTGACGTTTCCTTCTTACTATCAGACAATATAATTAGTTAAGCTACCCTTCGTTAGATGGTGATGGATACATTCCGAACCAATCGCAACTTAAGGAGCCACAATTTATTACCATCCTTGGATGATGATATAGGCACCACTTATTAAGTAATGCGGAATGATTACTCCATTGCCAGAAGGACTGGCTCGACATCGGAAAAGACATCGCTTTGGCGATGCCTTTTCCGTTCTGGCAAAACAAACAAAGTCAAACTTGATATTAACATATCAGGTTTGACTTTGTTATCCACTGGTTTATGATGAATAGTATCTAGTTATTTATGGATATTGATAAAACGATTTTCTGGATTACCTTCCCTTATTGGGCGGTCAATAGTCTGCTCAAAAAGCATAAAGTGGAATCCAAAGATAAAAAATAAAAATTTTGTGCTAAAATCAGTCTATGATTAAAGTTGCCTTTTTTGGTTTGGAAGGGTGGGAGAAGGAGTACTATCAAAACCGAGGCATTTTTACCAAGCTGGCCATTGAGCCGGTTTTTGTCGATGATATTATCACCGCCGATAAATTGCCGTCACCGGCAGTTAAGGAAATGGAAATCATTTCGGTGTTTGTCGACAGTCAGGTTAATGTGGCGGTGTTGGAACAATTGCCCAAGCTCAAATATATTGTTACCCGTTCCACCGGTTTCGATCATATTGATTTGCCGGCTTGCGAGGCGCGCGGGGTGGCCGTTTCCACCGTGCCGGACTACGGCGAGATTACCGTGGCCGAGTACGCTTTCGCCTTGATGCTCTCCCTTTCCCGCAAAACTTATGAGGCCTTTGATCGGATTAGAGAAACGGGCGTTTATTCGCCGGAGGGCTTGAAGGGCTTCGACCTTTATGGCAAAACCTTGGGCATTGTCGGTACCGGGCGGATTGGCAAGCATGTGGCCAAGATTGCCAAGGGTTTTGGGATGAAGATTCTGGCTTATGATATTTATCCTAATGACGAGGCGGCAACCGCGCTCGGTTTTGTCTATGTCCCGCGTGATGACTTACTCCGGCAGTCTGATATAGTGACTCTTCATGTGCCTTATATGCCGGCTAATCACCATTTGATTAATGAAGAGAAGTTGGCTTTGATGAAGCCAGGTGCTTATCTGATTAACACTGCTCGTGGGCCGTTAGTCGATACTCAAGCGCTGGTTAAAGCGCTTAAAGAGGGGAAGATTGCCGGCGCCGGCCTGGATGTATTGGAGGAGGAAGGGGTGGTCAAAGATGAGTTTGGTTATTTGATGAAAAAAAGGGAGGAGAGCGAAGCGGACCTTAAAGCGGTGATTGCTAATCATATCCTCTTTGATTTGCCTAATGTGATTATTACGCCGCACAACGCTTTTAATACCCAAGAGGCGTTGGAGCGGATTTTGGAAACGACGGCCAAAAATATTGGCGAGTATCTCAAAGGCGCGCCGATCAATACCGTTAAGAGTAAGAAGTAAATCAAAATGAGCGCCAGCAGATTCTCGATTGAGGAGGAAATCCCCGGCCGGCTTGGCCGGGCCGGCCGGTTAGAGACGCCACACGGGGTAATTGAAACGCCGGCTTTCGTAACGGTCGGGACTAAAGCCACAGTTAAGGCTTTGACTCCCGAGCAAGTGGCCTCATTGGGCGCTCAAGTGGTGTTGGCCAACACTTATCACCTTTATTTAGAGCCGGGGGCGGAGATTGTGGCTCAAGCCGGTGGTTTACATCAATTTATGAATTGGCCCGGACCGGCCATTACCGACTCGGGCGGCTTCCAAGTTTTCTCGCTTGGCGCGGCTTATGGCCAGGGTGGGGTGAGTAAGTTTGTCTCTGATTCGTCTCCAATAAAAGGTTCGACCTTAAAGATGCCCCAAGGTCGAACCTTGGGTTCGGAGGAGAGACTCGCTAAAGTTGATGATGACGGCGTGACCTTCCGTTCGCCTATTGATGGCAGTGAACATCGCTTCACTCCCGAAAGCTCGATTAAAATTCAACAACAACTTGGCGCCGACATCATTTTCGCTTTTGATGAATGCACTTCGCCCCAAGCCAGTTACGAGTATCAAAAGGAAGCCATGGCGCGGACGCATACTTGGGCCGAGCGCAGTTTGGCGGAATTTAATCAAAATCCCGGCCGGCAAAGCTTGTTCGGCATCGTCCAAGGTGGCCGGCATCAAGATTTGCGCGAAGAGTCGGCCCGGTTTATCGCCAATTTAGACTTTGCCGGCTTCGGCATCGGGGGTTCGTTTAATAAAGAAGATTTACAAACTGCCGTGGGTTGGGTCAATGCCATTTTACCTCGAGACAAGCCGCGCCATCTCTTGGGCATTGGCACAGTCGAGGACCTCTTTGCCGGCGTGGAGGCCGGCTGTGACACTTTTGACTGCGTGGCGCCCACCCGGATGGCGAGGAATGGCACCGTGGAGACAAAGCGGGGGAGGGTTAATATTTTAAACGCTAAGTTTAAAAACGATTTCACGGCCGTTCAAACAGATTGCGGTTGTTATACTTGTCAAAATTATACTAAAGCGTATTTAGCCCATTTATTTCGCAGTAAAGAGATGTTGGCCGGCACTCTCGCCTCTATCCATAATCTTTATTTTTATGTTAACTTGGTGGCCCAAATGCGCGCCACTATTCTTTCTGGCACTTTTGAGCAATTCAAAACCGACTTTCTCGCTAACTACAAAGATTGACAAACCTTGATATTTTAGGGATACTTAAGTCAGAAGTCAGAACTTGAGACCTTGAACTTTAACTGGGGAGGATTGGATTATGCCGACAAAGTTTTGGTTAGCAAGACGGCCAAGCCGAACTTATCAACCCAAACCGGAATCAGATGGCAGTTTCTGGGTCGCTCTGATTTTGGCATTGATTTTTTTGGCCGTGGCCATGATTGCCGCTTGGCCTGGTTAAGAAAGGAGGCTGGGTTATGGAGCTAATGGTTGTTTTCTGGATCTTGTCTGGATTGGCCGGCTATGTTTTTCTCTGGCAAGCCATAACTCCACAAGGCTGGGTTTGGTTTGCTAAACCGGTTGGGCGAGTGTCGTTCGTCGCTTGGCTGGCGTTATTGTTGGCCTTCGCTCTGGCGTTTTTAAACTCCGACTGGCAGTGGCCGTGGTAATGTGGGCCTTCGATTATTTAATCGGGGCCCGTTTTTCTTTTTAACGAAGCGTGTTAGATTAAGATTCTATGGGTCAAATTTTTAAACTTAAAAGCGACTACCAGCCGGCCGGCGATCAGCCCGAGGCAATTACCGGCCTCTTAAATGGTCTCAAGCAAGGTCATAATCAGCAAACTTTGCTTGGTGTCACCGGCTCGGGCAAAACTTTTACCGTTGCCAATGTGATTGTGGCGCACAACAAGCCGGTCTTGGTGGTGGCGCACAACAAGACGCTCGCCGCCCAGTTGGCGCAGGAGTATCGTGATTTTTTCCCCGACGCGGCCGTGCACTACTTCGTTTCTTACTACGATTATTATCAGCCGGAGGCTTATTTGCCGGGCAGCGACACTTATATTGAGAAGGATGCCAGCATCAACGAGGAGATTGACCGGCTTCGTCACGCTTCCACTCAAGCCCTCCTCACTCGACGTGATGTTATTATCGTGGCTTCGGTGTCTTGTATCTACGGTCTAGGCAATCCAAGCGAATATTTGGAGCAATATTTTTTGATTAAAACCGGCGACACTTGGGGCCGGCAAGAGTTGTTGCAAAATTTAGTCAGTCGCTATTACGAACGGACCACGGCCGATCTCAAATCAGGGACCTTCCGCGCCATCGGCAATTCGCTTGAGATTATGCCACCCTCGGAAAAAGAAATTTATCAGCTGGAGTTAATCGATGGCAAAATCGGCGGGATTAAAAAACTCGATGCCATCTCCCGGGCGATTATTACCGAGCCGAAGGAGTTTTTCCTTTTCCCAGCCAAGCACTTCATCACCCCGGCCGATGAAAGACGGCGGGCGGTCGCCGCGATTAAAGAAGAGTTGGCCGAACAGTTGAAGAAGTTGGAGCGGGTCGGGTTGCTCCTTGAGGCCGAGCGACTCAAACGTCGCACCAATTACGACTTGGCGATGATTGCCGAGGTGGGTTATACCAACGGGATTGAAAATTACTCTCGTCATCTTTCCGGCCGGTCGGCCGGTGCGCCGCCGGATACTCTCCTCTCTTATTACCCCTCGACTACGCTTGGGACGGGCCCCAGGGCGAAAAAAGTGCCGGACTTTCTGACAATTATCGACGAGTCGCATGTCACTTTACCGCAACTGGCCGGCATGTACGCCGGTGATCAAAGTCGGAAAAAAACGCTAGTTGAATACGGTTTCCGACTGCCCTCCGCGCTTGATAACCGACCACTTAGATATGAAGAATTTGTCGAGCGGGTGGGGCAAGTCATTTACACTTCCGCCACGCCGGGGGAGTTGGAACGCCGCGAGTCCAAACAAATCGTTGAGCAAATTATCCGTCCCACCGGTTTAGTTGATCCGGCGCTTGATGTCCGGCCGGTAACTCCCCAAGGTTCGACCTTAAGGGATTCCAAGGTCGAACCTTTAACCAAATACCCCGGGCAAGTCCAAGATTTTATTATTGAGGCCGGCAAAGAGATTAAGCAAGGCGGTCGAGTGATTGCCACCACTCTGACCAAAAAGATGGCCGAGGACTTGGCGGCCTTCCTCCGCGATAAAGGTTTTAAAGCCGAATATTTGCACAGCGAGATTAAGACGCTGGAAAGAATTAAAATTTTGACCGATTTCAGGAAGGGTGAGTTTGATTGCTTGATTGGCGTTAATCTTTTGCGCGAGGGTTTGGACTTGCCGGAAGTCTCCTTCATTGGCATTTTGGATGCCGATAAGGAGGGCTTTCTTCGGTCCGAGACTTCGCTCGTTCAAACCATCGGCCGAGCGGCGCGAAATGCGGCGGGGAGGGTAATCCTTTACGCCGACACAGTGACCGGCTCAATGGAGCGAGCGATGGGGGAGACTAATCGTCGGCGGACGATCCAGTTGGAATATAACAAAAAGCATAAGATTATTCCCCAGACGATTAAAAAGCGTATCCACGACATTACTGAAAATATTGCCGATGAGAGACATCAGGCAGTGAGGCGCTTATTGGCGCTCGACCAAGCCGCTTACGGCAAAAATATTAAAAAACTAATTAAGGAGAAAGAAAAACAGATGAACGAAGCGGTTAAAAACTTGGATTTCGAAACTGCCGCTCTCATCCGCGACGAGCTCAAAGAGCTCGTCGCGTTGAAGTAACAACTTCTTTACGCGGAGGTATTTTATTTTCCAATATTTGTGCTATAATCAGGGTGTACCCCTACCGCCAAGAAGGGGTAGCTTTTAGTCATTAGCTTATAGCTTATAGATAATGCCGCATAAAGACGACAAGATTATTATCAAGGGCGCTCGGACCCATAATCTGAAAAATATCAACCTGGAAATCCCGAGGAACAAGCTCGTGGTTTTTACCGGTCTCTCCGGCTCGGGTAAAAGTTCGCTCGCTTTCGATACCATCTTCGCCGAGGGACAAAGACGCTATGTCGATAGTTTGTCGGCTTATGCTCGGCAATTCCTCCGTCAGATGCCAAAGCCGGATGTGGATGAGATTACCGGTCTCTCGCCGGCCATCTCGATTGACCAAAAGTCACGCTCGCAAAATCCGCGCTCAACCGTGGCCACCATTACCGAGATTTATGATTACCTTCGCGTGCTCTATGCCCGCGTTGGCCGGCCCTACTGCTTGGTTTGCGGCGAGGAAATTAAGCGTCTCTCGCCGGAAGAGATTGTTAACTTTGCGCTGGAGAAAATTTTGGCCGTTAAAAACCAGGCCGCCACTGTCCGGATTTACGCGCCAATTATTCGCGGTCGCAAGGGTGAATATTATCAGCTACTCTATGATCTCTTAGACAAGGGTTTTAATGAGGTGCTAATTGACAGCAAGCGTTATAAGCTCCGCGAGCAAATTATTTTGACCAAGACCAAAAAGCACGACATTAGCGTGCTAGTGGATGAGTTGGTAGTGGATGATTTTAACCAGGCGCAAAATAATAAAAAGAAAAAGAGCAATGAGCAAAGGAAAAATGAGGTGAAGAAAGCGGTCATCAAAAGCTTGGCTCTTGGCGCTCGCGAGCGTTTGAGCGAGGCGGTGGAACGCTCGCTTAAAGAGGCGGTTGGCTTGGTGGAGATTAAGATAAGTGAGGAATCTCTCCTTCTCTCGGCTAAGTTCAGTTGCCCCAACGACGGCTTCTCTTACCCCGAGATTGAGCCGCGACTCTTTTCCTTCAACTCTCCTTATGGCGCTTGCCCCGAGTGTCATGGCTTGGGGACGGAGCATCTTTTTAGTCATGAGCCGTGTCTGGTTTGCCGAGGCGCGCGCCTTCGGCCGGAAGCCCTCCAGGTTAAATTGGGGAGTGGCCCGCAAGCCAAAAATTTGGTGGAGGTCTCGGCACTCGCGGTGGCCGATGCCTTTGCCTTCTTCCAAGAGTTAAAGTTGACCAACAAAGAGCGACAAATTGCCGAGTTGGTGTTGCGCGAGATTGAAGCGCGGCTTAAGTTTCTGCTTGATGTCGGTTTGGATTACTTGGCCCTTGATCGTCGAGCCAATACTCTCTCGGGTGGCGAGGCCCAACGCATCCGGCTAGCCAGTCAACTGGGTTCCCGTTTAGTTGGCACCCTCTATGTGCTCGATGAGCCGACTATCGGTCTCCACGCGCACGATAACGATCGATTGATTAAAACGCTCATTAACCTGCGTGACTTGGGCAACACTATTATTGTGGTCGAGCACGACGAGGACACCATCTTTGCCTCCGACTTTTTGGTCGACATTGGTCCGGGGGCCGGTCTCCATGGTGGCAAAATTGTCGTGGCGGACGAGACTGATAAATTAATCACTGCCAAAACCGACAAGTCCGGCTCGCTAACAGTGGCGTATCTCCGTGGTGACGAGCAAGTGGCAATCCCGACCAAGCGACGGACGGCCGACAAGGGTCATCTCAAAATTCGCGGCGGTCACATTTTCAATCTCAAAAATCTGAATGTTGATTTGCCGCTTGGCAAATTGGTCGCGGTGACCGGCGTTTCCGGCTCGGGCAAGTCATCTTTCCTCTACGAGATTTTGCATAAAAATTTGTTGGCTCGGTTGGAACGACGGATGCGCAGTAACAAAGTGGTTAACGCCAATGAGTTTAGCGGCAGCGATTCGCTTTCGCGAGTAATCTTGATTGATCAATCACCGATTGGCCGGACACCGCGCTCTAATCCGGCCACTTACACCGGCGCCTGGATGCATATCCGCGACCTCTTTACTACCACCGAGTTGGCTCGAATCCGCGGTTGGCAGCCGGGCCGTTTCTCCTTCAACGTGAAGGGTGGCCGTTGCGAGGCTTGCCAAGGCAATGGTCAGGTGGCGGTGGAGATGCACTTCCTCCCGACGGTTTATGTGATGTGCGATGTGTGTGAGGGCAAGCGCTTCCAAAAGGAGACCTTGGAGGTGGAGTATCACGACAAAAATATTGACGATGTTTTGAATATGACGATTGAAGAGGCGCTCCAGTTTTTTGGCGATATTCCGGCAATTTATGATCGACTCAAAAGCTTGATGGATGTCGGGCTTGGTTATTTGGAATTGGGTCAGTCGGCCACCACTCTCTCGGGCGGTGAGGCCCAACGGGTAAAAATCTCGTCCGAGTTATATCGCCCCGACACTCGCCGGACGATTTATCTGTTAGACGAGCCGACGGTCGGTCTCCATTATGAGGATGTGAAAAACTTGATTGCCATTTTGCAAAAACTGGTGGAGAAGGGGAATAGCGTGGTGATTATTGAACACAATTTGGAGATTATTAAAAGCGCCGATTATGTGATTGACCTCGGCCCCGACGGCGGTGAGGGCGGGGGCCGGTTAGTGGGAGCCGGCACGCCGGAAGAAGTGGCGGCCGACTCCGACGGCCACACTGCCTTCTATCTGCGTAAACTTTTCCGCAAACAAAAAAAGTAACTACTATCCAACATCCGATGTCCTGTAGTTAAAGCAAATAAAAAAGCCGGTCAAATTTGAGCTGACCGGCAGCGCGCGGACGCCTAAAACGCCTCTTTAGTGTCACCCCTTTAACCTGAAAGGAGAATCAAGGCGGGGTGTAGCTGATTGCGCGCCGACATTATGTTAAAGTAATTCCTATGACCAGTCAAGAGGTTAAAAAACTTAATTTGCCTGATAAACCCGGCGTTTACTTTTTTAAACAAGGCCGGGAGGTTGTTTATATTGGCAAAGCCACCTCGCTCCACGACCGGGTGCGGAGCTATTTTGTTGGTGATATTGGCGAGACGCGCGGGCCCAAAATTGGCGCGATGCTTGAGCAGACCAACAAGCTTGAATGGCAAGCTACTGACTCGGTGCTTGAGGCTTTGTTGCTTGAGACGGAATTAATCAAAAAATACCAACCCAAATACAATTCGCGAGAGAAAGATGACAAAAGTTATTGGCATGTTGTTATCTCCAAGGAGGATTTCCCCCGCATCTTAATGCTCCGCGCCAAAGACCTATCAGCTATCAGCTATCAGCTATCAGCTATTCATGGTCCTTTTCCGAGTAGTAAAGAGCTTAAGGAGGCGCTTAAAATTATCCGCAAAATTTTCCCGTATCGTGATAAATGCTTGCCTCGAGCAGGGTCAAGAGGTAAACCGTGTTTTAATCGCCAACTTGGATTATGTCCGGGCGTGTGCACCAGTGAGATTAGCAAAACCGATTATGCTAAAACCGTTCGCAATTTGAAATTATTTTTTCAAGGCAAGAAAGGGGCAGTGGTCCAAAATCTGGAACGGGAGATGAAGCGCTTAGCCAAAGCGCGTGAGTTTGAGCGGGCGGCCAAAATTCGTAATCAAATCTTCGCTCTCAATCATATCCGCGATGTGGCGCTGATAGGTAAATCCGTCCAAAGGACTCACCTTAAGAAGGGTCCCAAAGGTGAGTCCTTTGGACGGGAATCTCGGATCGAGGCTTACGATATTGCTCACACTGGAGGTAAAGAGGTGGTGGGCGTGATGACGGTGGTGGTGGCCGGCGAACCGGCTAAAGGCGAATATCGCAAATTCAAAATCAAAGAGGACAGAAATGATGATGTGGTCAATCTCCGGGAGATTATCTCGCGCCGTCTCGGCCACCCCGAGTGGCCGGCGCCGAGCTTGGTAGTGGTCGACGGCGGCCGGGCCCAGCTCCGGGCCGCCACCGGCCACTTGGCCGAGACGGGAGTGGCTTGGCCGGTGGTGGCAGTGGTTAAGGATGAGCGTCATCGAGTTCGGCAAATCTTGGGCGACAAATCAACAGTCAAAAATTTGGAGGCTGATATTATTTTAGCCAATGCCGAGGCTCATCGCTTCGGCCTCAAGTGGCATCAAGCGCGGCGCGCCCATTTTGGTCGTGGTCGTAATTTGGTATAATAAATCCAATGACTATTACGCCCGAATTAGCGGGGAATATTTTGCTCGGCCTGGTCTTGGTTGTCGGGATACTGCTCGGTCTTTTTCTGCCGCGGCTTTTCGGCCGGCGTCGATATCACTCGCTTCAAACTTATCATCCGGCGGAGCCGGGTGGCGATGATTTGGAAAGTTTGAAAAAATTGAACGAAGATTTGGCCGCCAAGACCCGAGCGCTCGAGGCCAAGGAATTGGAATTGACTCTGACCAACAAGCGCTTGCAAAAACTGGAGGAAGCCAAGAGCAAATTTGTGGCGGTAACCACTCATCAGCTCCGGACCCCGCTCTCGGCCATTAAATGGACCTTTAATATGCTCCAAGGCGGTCAGCTTGGCGCCTTGTCGGTCGACGATAAAACTTTTGTTGATAAAGGGTCCGAGAGTACCGAACGGATGATTAAAATCGTTAACGATCTCCTTAAGGTGGACCAAATCGAGGCCGAGCGCAAGGATTATCAATTTACCTCAATCCAATTGGAGGATTTAGTTGAGAGTGTCATCTTTGAATTTGAGAATCAGGCCGAAAGTAAGAAGATTGAAGTTAATATTAAAAAGCCGTCTCGGCCCTTGCCAACGATGGAGATCGATGCCTTCAAACTCCGAATGGTTTTGGAAAATTTAATCGACAACGCCATCAAATACAATCACTACAAGGGGCGAGTAGAAGTGATTTTGAGTGACGAAAATATTAACACCACCAAAAACACGGTTGAGATTACCGTTGCCGACACCGGTATCGGTATTCCGACCGAGGAGCGAGAGAAAATCTTCAGCAAGTTCTTCCGGGCGACAAACGCGGTGGCGGCCGAGCCCAATGGCTCCGGCCTTGGCCTCTACCTCTCCCGTGATATTATTGAGAAGCATGGCGGCACGCTCTGGTTTGAAACCAGTCAAGAGGGAACCCGTTTCCACATCAGTTTACCCTTGCACCAAAGAACTTAATTTGTGATATACTAAAAATATTATGGCTACTGAAGGCAAAAAAACGGTATTAATAGTTGAGGACGACGAGTTCCTCCGGTCGTTGGCGGCCAAGCGCTTAGAGAAGGATGGCTTGGCGGTTAAAGACGCCATTAATGGCGAGATGGCGCTTAAGATAATCAAAGAAGAGACCTTTGACCTTATCTTGCTTGACCTCTTGCTCCCGGGCACCGACGGCTTTGCCGTCTTGGAGCAAGCCCGGCAAATGGCCACTGGTCGCGAAGTGCCGATTGTCGTCTTTTCCAACTTGGGTGAGAAGGCCGACATTGAGCGCGCCAAGAAGTTGGGCGCTAACGACTTCCTGGTTAAGGCTAACTTTACCCTTGATGATATTGTGGATAAAATCCACTCTTATTTAAAATAATCAAGTTTGATTATGGCCACGCTGCGAGTTGGGATCCTCCGGGGCGGACCAAGCTCCGAGTATAATGTATCGCTCTCAAGCGGCGCGCGAGTGCTTAAGCATTTGTCTCGCGATAAGTATCAGCCGGTGGATGTGCTGGTAACCAAGGATGGCACTTGGCATTTAAACGGTTTGCCGGTCTATCCCGAAATTGTGGCTGGCGAGGTGGACTTGTTTTGGAACGCGCTTCACGGCGAGTATGGCGAGGACGGCACTGTCCAGCGTTTGTTGGCCAGCCTGGGTAAACCGCATACCGGTCCGGAGGAAGTGTCGGCGATGGCCACAATGAATAAGCCGACCGCCGCCGCTATGCTCTCGCGGGCGGGGATTAAAGTGCCTAAGGCGATTGTGATTGTGCCTCGGGCTTCCTTCAAAGAGGCGGCCCGGGAGCCTTTTGCTCGGATTTCGCCACCGTGGGTGGTTAAGCCCACCGATCGCGGCAGCGCGGTTGGCTTGACTTACGCGCACAGTTTTAATGAATTGGTGACGGCCATTGAGCGGGCCAGTGAGTATTCTCATGAGATTATGATTGAACAATATATCCCCGGCAAAGAGTGCGCGGTGGGGACGATTGATAATTTCCGCAATCAAGCTATTTACGCTCTCTTGCCGGTGGAAGTAAGAAAGCCGAACCACTCGCCGATTTGGACTAATGAGCACAAAGTCCTCGGCCAAGCGAGCTATGCTTGCCCCGGTTGTTTTAGTGATTATGAAAAATCAGAATTAATCCGTCTGGCGATCCTTGCTCACGAGACACTTGGTTTGCGTCATTACTCGCAGGCCGATTTTATTGTTTCGCCGCGGGGGATTTATTTGCTTGAAGTTAATGCCCTGCCCGGCTTGGGCGAGCATGCTTTAATGCCCCGCGCTTTAGCCGCTGTCGGCTCCTCCTACCCCGAGTTTTTAGACCATGTCATCACCCAAGCGTTAGGAGAATAGGGAATTAAAAAATGTCAGACATTCAATGTCAACATTTTTTAATGGTGGTGAATTGTTAACTTTTGCTCGAACTTTTTTCGAACAAGAAACCTAACGACTTCCACTACGCCTCAGCATGAACCTCGGCGTCCCACCCCCTGCCTGCGCCGAGGCTTCGGCAGGCAGGTCGCCCCACCGCTCGCTTCCCATTCTTCATTTGTTTGGCGGGGGGAAATTTTTTGCTTCGGTATGGGCGGTGGGGCTTCGGGCGGGCTTCCTGTTAAGACAGGAAGCAGGCGGAACTCTAACCCCAACTCCATCTATTGTACCTCGTCCATTCTATCATATTGCTAAAGGGACACCATCCTCGGCATCCGCCTCGGACATTTCCGCTAGGGCTACTCGCGCCTGCTAGATGTCTAGGTTTAGCTCGCCACGGTCCGAACGGCTCAAATACCGGGGAAATGAGCCGTTCAGCCCAAGCTCGCTTCTCTTTGGGGAGAGGATTGATAACTTTTTGCTTCCAAAATAAACATCCATATGGTATTCTTAATGGACAATTGAATAAGTAAAGTAGCCTAAACTAGCAAGCGATTGTTGGCATGGTG
>Ga0210057_1004635_pt1 | contig 18121 bp, 11 predicted proteins | sample CryGeyCG2114_010_2_FD_183968 | JGI IMG/M metagenome (GOLD analysis project Ga0210057, IMG submission 183968) | Groundwater microbial communities from aquifer - Crystal Geyser CG10_big_fil_rev_8/21/14_0.10 (SPAdes) (version 2) | ecosystem: Environmental > Aquatic > Deep subsurface > Groundwater ...
ATGGTTATTTTTCGTTTGGTTATTTTTCGTTTATAACAACGCGGTGAGGATAAGGAATTTCAATTCCAAGCTTATCAAACTCATTTTTGACCCTGCGACGAAATTCACGCATAACATCCCATTGTCTTATGGGTTTTGTGTCGCCAAGAACTTTGACAACTACCGCGGAATCCGCGAAATCATCAACACCCAAAACCTGGATCGGTTTTATAATATCGTTTTTCCATTTTGGATCTTCGGCCATTTCTTTGCCCAGGCGGTTCAAAACCTCAATAACGGTATCTATTTTCTCTTTATAAGCTACACCGATATTGATATGGGCGCGGGACCAAAATTTGGTCATGTTGGACGTGGTTTTTATTTCTCCATTGGGTATATGATGCTCGATCCCGTCCAAATCGCGAAGAACCGTCCGGCGAAGATTTATATCTTCTACCAATCCTCCGATGCCGGCGATATTCACCACATCTCCATTGCGATATTGATCCTCCATAATTATAAAAAATCCCGCTATTATATCCCGTATCAAATATTGCCCTCCAAAACCGAAAGCTATTCCGGCCACCCCCACTCCTGCCAAAAGAGGGGTGGTGTCCACGCCCGTCTCCGAAAGGATCATAAAGACGCCTACCAGCCATATGATAATATGCAACGTTGAAATAAAAACTCCCTCTAAAGTATTTTGTCTTTTTTCACGGGCCTGACCGTCCCGAGACTTATATGAATAATTAGTATATTGTTTGATCAATTTTGAGACCAATCTATGGGCAAGATAATCCATGACCAAAATACCGGCCAAAATAAAACCGATCTTTATGCCGTGCGCCGACAGCCACGGATAAATTAAGCTTTCCCAAAAATACAAAATATTTTTCAGCATATTTTTATGTTAAAGATATATATGAATACGTCAAATTATCATGTCAAAAACTTTTAAACTTTCATCGATATAAAGAGTGTTATATACTTATATATATGGGAAAGATTACCGTAGGAGTCTTGCGCGGAGGGCCTTCATCCGAATATGACGTCTCTTTAAAAACCGGAGCGAATGTTCTCAATTATCTTCCGGCGGATAAATATAAAGCCGTTGATATTTTTATTTCCAAATCCGGCGAATGGCACCTTAAGGGCAAGGCGGTCGCGCCGCACAAAGTATTCCCGGTAGTTGATGTTATTTTTAACGCCATGCACGGAGAATACGGAGAGGACGGCGAGGTGCAAAAAATTCTTGATACGTACAATATCCCCTACACCGGATCAAAAAAACTGGCTTCCCGAATAGCTATGAGAAAAGACTTGGCTCGAGACATCGTCCAAAAGATCGGGATTAAAGTCGCCCCCGCCCTCATCATAAAAAAAGGAGAGGATGTCGAAGAAGCGGCGCATAACGCCTTCATAAAAGTAGGACCGCCATTCATAGTCAAGGCCGCGGCACGCGGGTCGTCTGTCGGAATAATTTTCGCGAACAATATACCCGAGCTATCTCGCCCCATTAATGAGATATTAAAATACGACAAAGTTTTACTTGTAGAAAAACGGATAAAAGGAAGAGAGGCGACTTGCGGAGTGCTTGAAAAATTCCGCGGAGAAAAACTTTACGCGATGCCGACCGTAGAAATAATCCCACCGAAAGACAGACCGTTCTTTGATTACGAAGCAAAATATTCCGGCCTAACGCAGGAAATCTGCCCGGGCAGATTTAATGAAAAAGAAAAAAAGGAGATACAAAAAATAGCGCGCGCGGCGCATGAAGCGCTCGGATGCCGCCACTATTCGCGGACAGATATTATGGTCGCAAAAGACGGTATGTGGTATTTGGAAACAAATACCCTGCCGGGGCTCACCGCGGAGTCATTGTTCCCAAAATCGGCAAACGCTATCGGATGTTCTCTTGCTCAACTTTTGAACCATTTGATCACGCTTGCCTTAGACCGAAATAACTGAACACGACCGCCTTCAATTTAATTATCTGAAATAAAAAAATCGTCGGTCCTTGACCGACGGTTTTTATTTATTTATTTTTATCCTTTCCGAAGAAATGACCAATGATCTTTGCGGGTAAGCTGAAAATAGCAATAAAAATTTTCCCCACACCAATAAAAAATGATATCCCAAATATCTTCTTTCCGACCTTGTAAATAAAAGAAAACAATTTAACAAGCGGGATGAAAATAATAAAATTCATCATCGTGCCGAACAACCAGAGGATAAAATCAACAACTCTTTTAAAACCTGGACTCAAAATACGGGCCGGCGGAACAATAAATCGCGCCCCAAAGGGTATTAAAACATTCTTTATCGCGAGAAAATAAAAAATAAAGATAACGATAAATCCCGTAAAAATAATTATACTGTTGAGCATCCCAATCCAAATCCCCAAAGAGAACGAATAAAAAATCGCGATCACCGCGGCCGAGATCAAGCTTGTTTCGAGATCTTCCTTTAAATAAAAATGTAAAAAGGAAAATATCCCGATAATAGAAACTAAAGACATGAGAGCCGCGTCCTTCAACATAAACCACGTTAATCTATTTACTTGTTCAAGCAAATCTCCGTCAACGGCCACGCCAAAGGTTAAATCCTTAAAATTAAGAGTATGCGCCGCTAAAATAGTCTCAAGAAAACCAACGCTTGTTTCGCCCAACGACATCCCGAGATATATCCCGATAGCACTACCGAGAATAAGCGTCGATGATGCCCATGTATCCCTACCCATCCTTTTCATTTTTGAACAAAATGGAGTGATATAAGCCGTAAAAAATAAAATTACCAGATAAAATACCGCCAACGTAATGATTAAGTTGACCCAAGGAGGAACGGCAAGTTCCGTAAATATTACCCCATGATCGGATAAGATAGTTTTGGATAGAAAATCGCTGTCGCGCGCAATCCAATAGATCACAGCCGACAAGCTTAAAAAATACCACATTGCGGCTCTAAAACCCCGCTCCCTCTCCTTCTTTCTCAACTCCATTTCTATTCTTTCTTGCTCTCTCGCTTCTTCTTCCGACGGATTTTCACTGGGATTTCCTTTATATTCATCCGACCTCATTTCGGCTCTCCTTTATATTTTTTTTTCAAAAATCACTACTTTAAAAATAGCAAAAAAATAAGGTTTGTCAATATTAAAAAACAACTCAAAAACCTCCTATTTCCAAGAAATTACGCGTATTTTGATCAATATTATCCGCGCCCATAAAAATGGGCACACAATCTCGGTCGCGGACCACCTGTCTTGTAAAATCATAGATCTGGAAAAACGTTGTTAATACTTGCAACTTTTGAGACGATTTTCTGGGCGCCTGCGACGTAAAAATTACCCCTCTCAAAAAGAATTCTAAGAATCCTGATAATATGACGCCCGCAGCGACAAGTGGCCAGAAAATATTTTTTGCTTCATGGGTGATTTATTTCTTAAATTTAATTTAAATGCGAGTATTTCGCGACTAATTTATACGAAGTTCTAGGCCATATCACGACTCTTGCTTTAAAAAAATAACCGCCACGTGACACGTAGCGGTATTAATTCATCTTTTTGGCTATACTCCATAAATAAACACATCTATAAAAATTGCTAACATTAATCCGAGCGCAAGGCCGCTGGCGACTTCTGTAAAAGTGTGTCCGTTGAATTTCAATAATTTCTTATCGAATATAATTTTCCTCATCACTTCATCTTCGCTTTTTTTTCAGATAATCTTCAAGAATTTTGCCTCTTTTTTCTTCCAATAAGTTATAAATAAACAATCCAGACGCAATCGTAGCAAAACCAAAAAACAAACCGGAACCGTCTTTACGGTTTATTATTACCCGCGATGCTCTAAATCTTTTTCATCGCAATGCTCGGAATAAAATCTGTCAATTCTTGTTTTTAACGGACGAAAAGTTTCCCGTATCTTTTTCTTACGAAGCGACCTTTGCTCTTTCAGAATACTCTCACTTAAATTATGGATAGAGTCACATACTTCTTTGATTTCTTCGTCCTCATAAACATCGGGATGAAGTCTGCGGCTCCTCCGTTCATAGAACCAGTCAACGAACATGGCCATAAAACTGAATCCGACGGTAATCATCCAATCGACCATGGTATCAACTTGCCCCTCTTGGGCTTTGGCTATCCATGGAAAGCTGGGATGACCCCACTGGTCCCACAAAAACTCCAAAACCTCCCAAATAAAAGCCAGAGTTACCATGACGGATATGACCAAAAATCTGAGCGTTTTTTTGCCTCCTATCCTGAAGAATCCTCCAGCAAAATAAGTGCGAATTAAGTATAAAAGAACGATCGTGAAAAAAAATCCTCCAATAGCATGGCCGAGCTCATCAAGCCACCAACTTAAACTACCCAATTCCGCCTCTTTCCAAAAATAAAACCCCCACATATAAACAATAAAAATAATAAAAAAAATAATACCGATATTGGGTAGTTTTATCAATTCACAAAAAAAGGGCCTTATTTTGTGAAGAAGTTTTTTCAACACCCTCACCCCCTTTTATCAAACATTTCTAAAAATATATTATACTAATTCGCCAAAAAAGAAAATGGCTTTAAAAAATACACCAGATTATGGAGCCATGCGCTCAACTTTTTTTTATCTAAAATGTGGTCATTATACCAAAAAGTTTGGACTTACTTCCGGCAAAATCCTAACTGACATTCCACGCGCGGAACGCGTGGAAGCTCGAAACTACCTCGTACACTCTAACAATGCGGACTCGATTTTGCGGAATCATTTTTCTGAGGATATGGTTTCCGCAAAACATCGGCTGATTTCAGATTTCGCAAGCGGAGGCGAAAGGTGAGAAGCTTGGCTTCGCAAGGCCAGAGCACGACGGCGCGAGGCGGGATAGCGGAATTTTCCAAAAGGAAAATATCCGTGACCTAGTGAGGAATCATCCGCTTACTCCATCCGTTTTCCTTCCAAACTTTAAGCGGCTGGCTGGCATGCTTATGAAAAAAGTTCAGCGTGTCATCGTGATGTTCGGGCAAAAACTTGGCGCGCATAAACCAGCTTTCAGGAAACTCCTTTTTGCGGTCGGTCATATGTTTGCCACCAAAAACGCCAAGCGCCAGCACCTCTTTTAGCGTAAGCTCGGGGTTAAAATCCGAATAAAAATTCTTGCCCACCGGTTTGGTGAGTTCATATCTATAACTTCTCTGGAATTTATCGTTCACTTTTACGATCTTTTTTGCATGAATGTTTATTTACTGGTTGAGAAGATACATAACCAAGAGAAGCAATCCGCCACACTAGCCAATGTCTGATACAATGAGACCAACTATAATTTTCTTTTCCCAAAATTTCAGCCGGAGGCTGATTCCTCGGCCGTACCGGCACACTCTAAGCCACCTTTCCCGCCAGAGGCGGACCAGCCTCTGGTTGGGACGGAAAAATATGGTTCAAGCCGACCCCGAATCAAATTGCTTCGCAATTTTAACGGGGCAAGTATTTTTACAAGTTCTTTTGCGGTTTTTATTGGCGCGGCGAGCGAGCCGGATATTCCTATAAATTTAGGTGGACTTTTTGATGCTATTTAAACACCTCCTGGATTTTTGCCCTGGTTTTCGGACCAAGCAAACCATAACCGGTGGTATTTTCGTCTCCGAAACAAACAATATCATATTTGCACTGGAATTTCTGAACCGCTTTTCTGGTTAATTGACCGAACCAACCGGAAATAATTCCTTCAGGGTAAACCTCTGAATCGGAAGCTAAAAGTTCTTGCAGTCGCTTAACTTCATTACTGGTTATACCGTATCTAAGCACGGTGTTAAATACCGGCGAAACTATAGATGCCACAGAAGACGGTTTTGCCGCTTCCGGAGCGGTTGGCATTGTTTTGGCAAACACTTCGGCTAATTTTGCTCTGGTTTTGGGGCCGAGCAAACCATAACCGGTGGTATTTTCGTCTCCCGTTGAAATAATATTGTATTTTTTCTGAAATTTTTTCAAAGCCTCTCTGGTAAGAGAACCGAAATATTCTGTTTCGTTCCCGGAAGAACCAACGCCTGATTCGGCAATTTGAGTGTCAGGGTCGGAGTTTAGCAATTGTTGAAGTCTCCTGACATCAACGCCGGTTGCTCCAACTTTCAATACTTTAATAAATACCGGAGAAACAAAAACAGCTACTGGAGAAGGTTTGGCAATCGTAACAGCCGGAACAGTCTCTTGGGTAGTTACAATTGGGGTGGTCGGCGTAATTTGAGAAGAGATAATCGGAGCGGATCCGCCTGAAATCATTCCTCCGCCACCGGAAAAAGAGCAAGAACCACTACTTTCGTGATAGCCGGAATTACAAGTCAAAGTACAACTTGATGTAGTTACAACGCCATTAGCCACTGAAGCGCAAGTTGTGGCAGAAGCCGCGCTTGAAGCGGTTGATTCGCCGTTAGCATTGCTGCTGGTAACTTTATAATAATAAACAGTGTCACCAGATAAACCGGTGTCAGAATTGTTAGCCGAGGTTACTGTAGTCAAATACGGAAAACTGCCGCTTCCACTGGTGTCGCGATACAAAAGATAGCTGGTTGCTTCGCTCACCGAAGTCCAACTTAAACTCATACCGGCATCTCCGTTTCTTGTTGCTCCCAGACCGGTAGGAGTGCTTGGCGCGCCTTCCCCGGTGGGATAAATAGGCGCGAAATCCGATAAGTGGTCAATATTTGCCGTAATAGTGTTGAGTGAAGTGTCTATAGTAGCGCTTACAGGATCCCAAGTTTTGGTTGTTGTGTTCCAATAAGCCAATTGCAAATTAGATTCTGATGTTCCGGATGGGATATCGCTCTCTTCGTAAGTAATCTTAATTTCAATGGAATTACTTAAAGTAGTAATGGCCGTACCATTGCTATCTGAAGCCGTAATTCTTTTTACGGCACTTATAATTGGGGAGGCATTTAAAGTAGAAGGAGGAACTGTATCCGGCCTAGCAATGCTGAAAGAAACATTAGAACTACCCGTTCCAAGAGAATTAGGCGGGATATTAATGGAAATGCTGGAAGTAGCAATAACACCGCCGTTTGTTGGAACAATACTTCCCATTGTAGGGACATTAATAGCGCAGCTTGAAATAAAAGTTAAAGTAATATTTACTATACCGCTTCCGGTTTGAGTAACGCCATCTGAAGAATTATGACAGGGCGCGTTTGTGTAAACCGTCCAAGAACCGCTATCAACGGCCAAAGAATAAGAGCCGTCAGCATTTATTTCAGAGCCCATCCAACCAGTATTCCCGGCTTTAGTTGCCCAAATAAATCCTTCTTTAACATTGCCACCGGCAGAAGAACTGACTGTACCGCTAATATTATAGGCCGAAGCGGTTAAAGTAATATTTTGGGTGGTATTTCCACTGAAATTGGCAATCGTTACCGGAGTATCAACATAACCCGGTAAAGAAGCGCCGACCATATAACTATAGCCGGTGGGAATTTTTATGGAATAAGCGCCGGTGCCACTATCGGCAGTAGTATTATATTTACCGGGACCATCCGTTCGCGAAACCCAAACAGTGGCATTAGCCACGGCTGTGCCGTCCAAAGTTGCCATTGTTGGCAGAACAATGGTCAAATTTGAGATCTGACCGGCAGTAATAGAAGTAGTGCTGGCGCTGATATTGCCGGGTAAAGACAGTAAATTACCAAATCCCGGAGTACCTACTTCAACTTTGTAAAATCCGGACGGCAAAGAAAACTTTGTTACTAAGTCGGTGGTGGAGGTGGCGGTCCAGATATTAGAACCATTGCCTCTTGGAGTGGTGGTGCTATAAGCGTGAGCAAAAATAGAGGTCAATCCATAAGTATTAGCATTGGTAATTTTTATCTGCAAATAACCTTGAGCGGCAAGCGTAAAATTTTGATCAGAAATGTCACTGCTTGCGTTAACATTGGTAAGAGAGCCAATACGACCAAAATCTTTTGACCACGCTTCAACAGTGTAACCAGTTCCGGCCGGCACCATTAAAGTGTAAGTGCCGTCATTGCGGCTCATCGCGAAATTTGAACCCGATGTGCCGTAGGCGTTAACACCTACTCCTTCATAAGGAGTATCGCCGGTGTTATAAGTGCCGCTTGAATCGGCGTCCGTATAAATCCTGCCGGTAATTTTTTTGAAATTATCCGCGCTAATGGTGAAATTCTGAGTGGCACTTGCTCCGGAAAGAGTTACATTATAGCTGCCAAGAGGGCCGTAACTGGGAGCAAATGCCTCCACCCGATAAATACCCGTAGAAACATACAAGGTATAAACTCCGCTGGAATTAGTCAGACCTTGAGAAAAACTGCCATTTGAACCTTGGGCCATTACTGAAACTCCCTGGATAGGAAAAGCATCCGGATCGGTGATAGTTCCGGTAATATAAGTGGTAGGTCTGGCAATAATAATGGTTTGATTAACGGTGGTATCGGTGCTGGCAATATTTATTGGGTATTCTTTAAATCCCGTCTCCGGCATCATTATTTGAACGACAAAAGCGCCGGTTGGAACTTTCATCTGATAAACACCGCTGGTGGTGGTGCACACGCCCTGCCCTCCTGGACCCATTATTTCCGAGCCAGCCCTTCTGATATTAATGCAAGGATGTGGACCTCCACCGCTTTCGGTAATATTATTGTTGTTTTCGTCTTTTAAAGCGATATTCAATGTTTTATCCGCAACGACAAAAGAGAAAGCGGTTAAAGTGGTTGTTGATTTTCCGGGGTCAATAAAAACAGGAGAAACATCCGGTGTCCAATATTGGGCTCCTCCGCTGGTCAAAGTCGTTTCTGTCATAATAGATAAGTTCCATGTCTGGCCGGTTTTAATCGGTATCTGAAAATACCCGACACCGCTGGAATTGAGGCCCATTATATCATAAGTTTGATCCGTATGGACTGGAGTAAAACTTTGCGAAGCAGGCGTATAAGCTCTAACAAAAACATCGGCGGCGTTAGCCGGCCCGGCGACGATAGAACCCTCAATAACTCCGTCCGGTGTTTCAAAAATCGGGCTAGTGCTGGCTGTTTCCCCTCCGGTAACATTCATCATTAACATGTTTGGCTGCAGATAGCTGTTAAAAAATACCGAGTCAGAAGTGTTATCCGGCATCATGCCCATCATATAAGCGGCATCCAAAAGATGGTCGTAAATAAAACTGCCGGTTGAATCAAGCCGTTTTGTCCCCACAAAAAACATTTTGTCCGGAGAACCCATTGCCACGCTTACTTGCGCTATCTCACCACTTGTCAAATTGCGTAAAGTTCCGTTGGCTTGTCTGACTTTTGCCTGGCCGCGAATAGTGTTGGTTCCTCCGATTTGAATAGAATCAACCGGTGGAGGCCGGTATCCGGTTTGCTCCATGCCGCCGAACATTGTTCCGTCAACTAAACCGCCATTATTAGTGGCAGTAAAAATTCTAAAACCCTGATAAGAGCCCTTGGCCGGATTGGTAATATTACCTACTTTGAAAGTGACAGTTGAAGTGGCGGCTGGATCTATCGCACCGTTGCTTGTTGTCAGAATAACCCTGTTGGTACCGTATTCAGTGCTGGTGGCAATGGCAGTAGAAATAACCTGGGCTGTTCCTCCATTAATAATGGTCTGGTTTGAAGTGGTAGCGGCAGTAAGAATAAATCCTATTGGAAAATTAACATGAATTTTTTCACCGATATTCAGGGTAGTGGAAGCAGTAAAAGTTATAGTATATTCGCCGGTGCCAGCGGCAAAATAATTGCTGGCGGTAAAACTCCAGTCATCAATCAAGCCGCCTCTTCGCGCCAGAAGGGTTGAGGCGGTAACCGCGGAATCAAGATCACTGTCGCAACCTGAACTTGGATCCCCCGCCTGAACCAAAACACAAGTTCTCACTGACCAGTTTTTACTTCCTACTACGCTGGAATAATCGCCGGTAGGATTAACTACGCCTTTTATATCAATAACAAAATTATTGTCAGCGCTGGTTTGAGTTGAAGTGGCGGCTAAAATAATTTTTCTGGTGCCTCCATCAATGTATAAAGTTGTGATGGCAAAATTCAAAAGATCGCCGGACAGGGCGGTGCTAGAAGCGGTAACGCCCTGGAGATTCCAATTACTACCATTAATAATTTCAGGAAAAGTAATTTCCACCGCGTCGGTAGAAGTGGAAATGGCGGTCACATTATTAATGGTAAACCGCCAGGTGGCGCTAGTTTGGCCTATGAGATTGTCCGTGTTATTGGTTAATGGCGCCACAGTCACTGAAGTCAAAGGCGCGGCTTGGACCAAAAATGGTAAAAACGTTAAAATGCCAAACACAAAAACCAAGCCCCAAAAAACCTTGGGAAATTTTATCATATTTTTTCCTTAAACTTATTAAATTAATAAATAATCGCTTTAATTTGAGTATATACCCCCCCCAAAAAAAAATATCAACTTTTTACCTAAACTGTGGATAATTAATTTAATACTTGTATAATTTGATGCTTGTGAAAATGAATCTCCGCAAAAAATAACCACCGTGAGAATGTGGGAGGTTAAGCTTCGCACAACAATTTACACCGAAACTCCGTTAGGACAACTCATCTCAATGTAACCGGGATTGCTGTTTATTGTCAAAAATTTTTTCGCTCATGCTATGAATTTTTGAACAAACAAAGAAAACTCCTATTTCCCCGCCCGCTTCAGCTTGGGGTTGATCCGCCTCTGGCAAAAAAAGCTATGGGGGGGCAAAAAAGCTACGGCGAGCGAGCCGGATATTCCTATAAATTTAGGTGGACTACATTTACCCTGAGTGGAGCGCAGCGAGATTATCTTAAAAAAAGAGAAGGCCCTTCGACTCGGTTTAGCTCCACCAAACCTCGCTCAGAGTCCTTCTCTTCGCTGCGCGAAGTCGAAGGGTGGACCCGAGGAGAATTGCCCGCCAAGGGCGGGCCCGCCTCTGGCGGAAACTCTTCCGACGTAAAGTCGGAACCCCGACTTCAATATTATAATTCAATAAAGTGCGTCGGGGCCATTTCTCGGATGTTCCGAAAAACAAGAAGCACAGCGACTACGTTTTTCATAATCCCGTGATAATGAGCGTTCAAACTTCATAACTTTGGTGGACCATGGGGGAATCGAACCCCCATCTCCCGGATGCAAACCGGGTGCTCTGCCACTAAGCTAATGGCCCACCAAAGTTATAAAGCGTTTTGTTGCTGATTAAAGAACTAGAATACAATCAATGCTGTAAACTCCTTGTTAACGGGATCTGCAAAATATATTCGCTACGCTCATTATTTTGCGGGGCAAACCGGGTGCTCATCCCGGGGATTGTTTATATCTTAAAACTACAGTTAAAAGTAAACAATCCCGCCGAATCCCGGTTGCACCGGGATGCTTTCGGTCCATTAAGCTACAAGCCCTCTCTCGTGATCCGATCTTTATCGGACGATCGCGTTTAAACTGAATTTAATAGATTATATTGTACTCTAAAGACCGAAAAATTCCAGAGCTTACCCCATGTCCTCAAGAGGAAGCGTAAAATAAAACATACTGCCCTTCCCCTCTTCGGAGAAAAATCCCATTGATCCTTCGTGTTTTTCTATGATCTCTTTTGACATGCTCAACCCAAGTCCCGTACCGCTTGTCTGCATGAGTTGGGCGTTTCTGCCCCTGAAAAACTTGCTGAAAACCCTAGGTTGCTGTTCTTTCGGGATGCCTATTCCGGAATCTTCAATGCTCACGACTATCCTTTTTTTATATACGGCAACTTTTATATTTATCTTTCCGTTCTTATATGTATATTTTATTGCGTTATCAAGAATATTATCCAAAGCTATTTTTAATTTATCGGCATCAATATTTACAAGTGGTAATTTTATTTTTGGCCAAATAAGCGAGACATCAATCTTCTTTTCCTTGGTGATCGTTTCATGTTCGCGCACAACCATCTCGATCAACGGCATCATATCTTGTTTGGTAAGCTTAAATTCAAAACGCCCCTCTTCAAGTCTTGAGGTATCAAGAAGATCATTAATAAGCTTAACAAGCCTTTCGGTGGCTTGGGTCGCGTCCACCGTCATTTCTTTCTGATTCTCATTTAAAGAACCGGCATCCCCCTCCAACAAAGAATGCAGAGACCACTTAATTCCGGTCAAAGGAGTCCTTAATTGATGAGCGGCAATCGAAACAAATTGTGATTTTACGATATCCAGCCCCATAAGACCCTCATTGGCCTTGGTAAGCTCAAGGTCCCTTCTTATAAGAATTTTTGCCGTTTCTTCGGATTCTCCAAGTAAGATTTTAAGCCGGTCGTTCAATTGAGAAAATCTTATGTTCCCCTTGACTATAATCAAGAAAATTATCGCTCCCAAAATTACGGTTATCAACGCAAACGAAATAACCTGTTTTTCCCCCGATAAAGCGTAACCTCTCGGCTGTTCTACAAACACTCCCCAGCCCATCTCGGTGATTGGTATCCCGACCGCAAATACTTTTTCTCCCGACTCATTAACATAAGAATCCTCGGAAGAAAGGCCGTCGGCAATATTTCCATCCACTATTACTTTTTCCACTATGGAACGAGAAAGAAAATTAACCCGTTTCAATGCCTCTCCTATGTCGGGATGAAGGAATTGAAAACCCTTTTTATCCACCACATAAATATGACCTTGTTCCCGTCCAAGAGAACTGACTAGTTTGATAAAATTACGCAAATTTACTTCCGCGACAATTATGTGTTCCGGATCTCTTATATTATATTCTGGAACCGCGATATATATTCTCGGCTCAAGAAAAGATGAAAGAAATATTTTACTGAAACCGGTTGATCCGGAAAGGGCTAGATAAAAATACGAAGATTTGGAATGATCAAGTAGATCGTCTTTAGTAATTAATCTAAACTTATCAATACGCTCAATCTCTTTACCGCTCCTATCTACATAAGCCACGCTCACAAACAAATCGCTCCTCTTCATAAGATCCCTTAAGATAAACCCGGAACGCTCCGGTTCGATCCCTATTTGGCGGGCAGCGGAATTAAGTTCATCCGTAACATCCGCAATCGTTAAAGATATGTCGTGCTTGACCCTATCGGCAATCTCCAAAGCCAAAACCGATGCTGAATGTCTTAGATCTTTAACCGTAGGAATAAGCCATATGAGATTAATAGCGACAAGCCAAACGATAGTAAGCACAAATGGCGTAGCCCACCTGCGAATGTATGGCGGAAAAAAATTATCTAAATCGGTCTTCACTTCAAAAAATCAATCATCACTAATAATCAAATCCACTTGGCTTAAAAATTCCATATTGAATTTAATGCCTATTTGCTGGGCTGTTTTCATATTTACGACGAGCAATATCTTTTCCGGAAGCTGAACAGGAATTTTGGAAGGGTCTCCTCCGCGTAAAATTTTATTGGTTATATCCGCCGACTGTATTCCGGACACCGAATAATCGACGCCAATCCCAATCAAAGCTCCGCTTTTTGCCTGTTCAACACTAGAAGAGACTAATGGGATCCTCTCTTTGATCGCCTGTTGAATATAGGCACCAGCTCCGCTCCAAACCAACGAATCTCCTCCGAACACAACTCCTTCAACCAGATCCCCGGTTATTTTTTCGGCAACGACCTTATTATCTTCCTCCGAAGTTACCGGAAATAAAATAAGATTGATTTTAAGATAGTCGGCGGTCTTCTTGGCTATTTCAACAGATTTGTCGGCAGCAACGTCTTTAAGTTCTTTTGATGTGTAAGGCATGGCCACTCTTTCAATTCCCGGATCTATTTGTTTTAAAATTTCAAGGCGCTTTGAGGTAAGTTCGGTCGAAAGACTCGCGACACCTGTTACGTTGGTGCCGGGTCGCTGGATGTCTTTGATTACGCCCGATATAATTGGATCGCCCATCGATCCGAAAACCACGGGGATTGGACGAGGAATGTCTTTTGTTTCTTTATACGCCGCCTGTGTCGCCGGGGTCGAATATGTATGTATAAGATCGACGTCTTTGGCAATAAACTCCCGCACGACTCCGGAAAGCTGATCTTTATCCAAAACAATCCTTACGTCATAAACTATATTGAGGCCCTCTTCATACCCGAGCTCCGTCATTCTCTTCTTATAACCTTCAATCGCTTGTTCGTACGCCGATCCTCTGGCAATAATCCCGACGGAATAAACTCTCCCATCTTCTTTGGAAGAACCGCTTAATTGAGCCAACACCACAACTATCAAAAAAATAAACAGAACCACGACCATCAAAGGAACAAAATTTTTCATATTTTTATTTTTTAATATTAATGTTTTTAATTTATTCTCCTATTCCAAATAAAGTTATAGTTTCATTATAAAATTTTGAAAAATTATTTTTTTCCTTGCTGAAAAAATTTTTTATGGGAGCGATCTCGCCATAAGTATAAAAACCAAAAAGAGGAACTTCCTTTCCTATAACGCTCATGACCCTTCTAATCTCACCTTCTTCTTCACGCCCGAAAAGTTTGCTCCGGGCCACAGAAGAAAACATCAGGACAAATGACGGCTTTTTATGTTTCTTCTCAAAATCCCGCATAAGGCTCAAAGCCGCCTCCTCCGAGGCTATAGATGCCTTTTCCTTGCTCCCAATCATCAGACGAACCTCCGATCCCTCAAGTATTCCGGTGGAACATTTAACCGAACCCTTTTCTTCTACGGTAAGAGGGCTTATCACAAGATACTCTTCCATATATGGAAGCTTTACGCCCAAGGGATACCTTATGGCCAATTTAGCCAAAACGTCTTTAAAAAGATCTTCTGACGACATCCCAAAATATTCTTCATATAATTTTATCGCCGGCCTATTGTCAAGCTCGTATAATATCGTCCCTCGCGACTTTGTCGCGACCATGGGAATACCGATCGGCATCCATCCATGTTTAACTCCGACCCCCATCGTAAAATTTCCGGAAAGACCTAAAGCGCTTACCGAATCCGAAACTATATCGTTATTACAATATTGATAAGTTTTATTAAAAAGAAAATCATCCCCCGCGGCGCCCCCGACTATCGGGATACCTTCTCCGAGAGACTCAAAGACTCCTCTTATTATTTCGGAAGCGTTGCCGGATAATATATCGGGAAATATAATAATACTCTTTAAAGAATCGCCCGAATTTTCTTTTATTTCGTTTGCTGCGTCAAATCCGGCCTTTCTCGGATCGGCCTCCACACCCTTGCCTAACCCCGAATAAAATCCGATACTATCCGAACTTATTACCATAACCGCTGCGGATTTTACTCCGACACCGCTATTCGTTATTTCACCCGCGGACGAACACCCGACAAGCATCATAATTCCCCCCGCTTGGCGAATTCCATGAATAAGCTCTTTTTGATTAAAATTAGAAGAGGCAAATAAAATTATAAGATTAGGCGTATTTTCACCAATCTTTGATACCGCCGATTTATAAGCCCCATATCCTGCTTGAGCAGAATCAATATCATTACTTGTACCTATCCCAACATAAATTGCCATTATCTATTATTATAAAACAAAATTGAGACCGATGGCAGGTATATTTTTTATTTATTGTGCATAAAAAATAAATAATAAGACGATTTTACTTAAATAGGTATTGATGTATAATAAGCACATAAATATTCATGTTAGACATAAAATTCATCCGCGAAAATCCTGACCTAATACGCGAAGCTTCAAGAAAAAAGAAAATGCCGTTCGATATATCCAAGCTTCTCGAAACGGAAGAAAAAAGAAGGTCTCTTCTATCCGAAATAGAAGAACTCCGCGGGAAACAAAATAAAGCATCCGAAACGGTGGTCAATCTTAAAACAGACTACGAAAAAGAGCTGGCTTTCCGGTCTTTAAGAGAGATCAAAGATACGATATCTTCCAAAGAACAGCAATTCAAAAAAATAATTGAAGATTGGCAAAAGTTAATGTACGACGTGCCCAATATCCCCGATCCTTCGGTCCCGGAAGGAGCCGACGACGACGAAAACGAGGTCATCCGTACAGGAGGTGAAATTCCAAAATTCGATTTTCCGATAAAAAATCACGACCAAATACTTAAAGACCTTGGCCTTGCCGATCTTGAGCGCGGAGTGAAAGTTTCGGGGTTTAGGGGTTATTTTCTAAAAAAAGAAGCTGTTTTGTTATCTATGGGATTGTGGCAGTTTGCGATTGACACGGTTTCCAAGAAAGGATATGAGCCGGTGATGGCCCCGTCTCTTGTGCGCGATTTTGCTCTTTACGGAAGCGGACATTTTCCACAACTTCAAGATGACGTATACAAAACACAAGAAGAAACATACCTGGCGGGTACCGCGGAAATCCCGATGATGGGATATTATTCGGGTGAAATTCTCCTCGAAGAAGACTTACCAAAAAAATTCGTGGCATTTTCCCCATGCTTCAGAAGAGAAGCCGGATCCTACGGAAGAGACACTAAAGGAATTTATCGATTGCACGAATTTTTTAAAGTGGAACAATTAATTCTTTCAAAAAGCGACCATCTGGTGTCGGTGGAGCTCCACGAAGAACTTACCGCGAACGCCGAGGAACTGGTAAAAACTCTTGGACTCCCCTACCGAATAGTAACCGTATGCTCGGGCGGAATGGGGCGCGCGCAAGTCAAAACATACGACATAGAAGTTTGGATCCCTTCCGAAAATAAATACCGCGAATCGCACTCCTCTTCTTATTACCACGACTTCCAGACAAGACGCCTAAACATACGCTACCGCGACAAAGACGGGCGCATGAATTTTTGCCATTCGCTCAATAATACGGCGATTGCGACCCCTCGAATTTTAATATCCATCCTTGAAAACTACCAGCAAAAAGACGGCTCAATACTCATCCCCGACGCGCTTAAAAAATATGTCGAGAAAGAAGTAATAGAACCGCGAACAACCAAAAAATAAACATGCCAATGCTTAAGGAGTGTTTTTATTCAAAAAAATAATCTAATTTATACTACCCGGTATGCCAAAAGATATTTTAACCTCTTCGCGCTACCGCTTAAAAAAGCGCAGGCTTATAAGGAAAGCCGTCTTTATTCTTTTTGGCATTATTTTTTTGACCATTTTAAGTACGGTCTTTTTTTCGTTAAATTATTTTAAAATTTCAAAACCCCAAATATCGGGCAACAAAACCATTGACGAAAATATCATAAGGGAACGGATAAATTCTTATTTATCCGAAAAATGGTACGGCTTGATACCCAAATCGAACATATTTATAGCCTCAACAATCGAGATGACCGCCCTTCTGGCAGACGAACCGAAAATAAAAAAAATGGAGATCAAAAAAACACTCCCCCGCGGTCTTAATATTAGTGTTACCGAAAGAACCCTTTGGGCTAATGTATGCTCCGGTAATGAGTGTTTTTACGCGGGCGATGACGGAGTTATCTTTGAGCGCGCATTAAAAACTTCCGGGTCGGTGTTTTTTAATATAGAAGACCAAAGGGACTTCAATTACGACTTAGGAGACAGATTTTTGCCGGAAGATGAAACCATGAGAATAATCGCGCTAATCGAAAAGATCAAAGAAAAAACGGGAGAGAACTTCAATTATGTAAAAATAAATTCGGATGGTTTTATTAATCACTACGAGATCGCGACAGATAAAAGGTGGAAGTTGATAATAGATTCCTTGACCGATCCTGTGCTTGCGTCAGATAATTTTGTGAGCTCATATGACAATTTTTTAAAAAGTGAAATGGAAAAGATCGATTACATTGATCTTCGTCTCGAAAATAAGGTGTTTTACAAAAATAAATAAGAGTATATAATACTTTTATCGTAAATTTTGCGCGCTCTTCCGGAGTTCCGATGCAACCGGAACGAAAGAGAGGGTGTATAGTGAAGTGGGCCGAAAGCGTCCCGGTGCAACCGGGATTCGGCGGGATTGTTTACTTTGAACTGTAGTTTTAAAAATAAGAACAATCTCAGGACCTAAAAGCGAGACGACGCAGCTTTTTGCGGGATTATTCACTTTGAACTGTAAGTTTAATAAAAATAAGAACAATCCCGGGGAGAACGCTGTCCTGACTTTTTATAAAAATTTGCGAGCGTAGTTCAGTGGTAGAACGCTGTCCTGATAAGACAGAGGTCGAAGGTTCGATTCCTTCCGCTCGCACATCAACTCGCAAATTTTATAGGATACTAATAAGACAGCCCCGACGC
>Ga0210057_1004636_pt1 | contig 18119 bp, 18 predicted proteins | sample CryGeyCG2114_010_2_FD_183968 | JGI IMG/M metagenome (GOLD analysis project Ga0210057, IMG submission 183968) | Groundwater microbial communities from aquifer - Crystal Geyser CG10_big_fil_rev_8/21/14_0.10 (SPAdes) (version 2) | ecosystem: Environmental > Aquatic > Deep subsurface > Groundwater ...
CCCGCCACAAGAGGATTGGAAGTTGGTAGATTCGTAAAGATGATTGACGTAGCGTAGTTCTCCCATGCCGATCCAACTTCTCCAACAAAATGTGTGGTGGCATGGCTAACAACGAAGTTCGTTCCAGACAGACCAGTTGCTACGTTATTGATGAAGGCACTAGGCCCTGCCCCTGATGTCTCATAAATGGCTGTCCCCATTCCACCCACCGACCACGCATAACCATTGCCGGGGTTGCTGCCTGCGCTCCATGCCGCCCCCGTAAATGTGGTGGTGGTATTGGAGGTGACAAGCAATGTCTTGCCGTTGCATGTGACGGTATCACCCACCCAAGCATTAGGGGCTAAGGAAAGACGCGTATCGACAAGGGTCGTGTTAGTCGTAGTTACGGCAGCGTTGGCAGTACCGGTAAGTCCTTCAACCCAGAACTGGTTGTCTCGAACCTGAACGCCGGATACCCCAGAATTGACAACGATTGCGTTCTGCGGGATATTGACGAACTGATTTCCTGCGATTACAGACCCACTCGAAGTGGTCTGCATGCTGATGCCGTTTACCGCTCCCTTGCGGAAGGTGTTCCCCGTGATGGTGGCGATAGACGAAAGGTAAATCAGCGCTGTATTACCATCCTCAATGAGATTGCGAGAAATGCTAACGTTGTTGGCACCAGTGTGAGATGAGTCATATTGACCCCTAATCCCCGCCACTGTGCTACGAGTAATGGAATTTGCGTCAAAATTGATGTCTGTGACATTGTAGTAATCAAACCCATAATAGTTATCGATCATCATATTATTGCGTACGTCGATATGCTGTCCGCTCGGAATGAAAATTCCAGATGTTCCGGCACCGTTATATCCTCGTACTAGATTACCTTCTATAATTACGTAGGTAGAGATGATCAGACCATGGTTGTCTGTCTCCTCTGTCTCGTCAATCTTTATTCCACTACAATCGTTAGCATATTGTGATTCTCCAGCAATACAGATGTTTTGTCCTATATAGCAATAGGTCACTGCCCCCGTCTGAATCGCTCCGCCTTCCACATTAATGAGGTTGTAGTTCTCAGCGTAGTTGTCAACTACAGTAACGTATGTGCTGTATAGAACAGCGATAGCGTAAGAGTCTCCGTTGAGACACGTATTGCCCTGAATGAGAATATGGGAGCAAGACGGACGGACAAAAATAGTTCCATCTCGAATCGCGTCAAGATAGTTATTTAATATCCAAATCTTGCTGATAGGATTGGTGTTGGGAATTAGCGGATCCCCAGCCCCCTCCATCATGATGCCAGCGCCCCAGAAGTCGTGCAGATAGCATCCCTCTACCGTGACGTACTCAGACCCACCTACGATATATATGCCCAAGCAGATAGCGTAGATCACTCCTGAGGTGCTTACATTGTCACGGTTCCCATCAAGTGCAAGGTTGGAGATGCGGATATTCGTGCAGCCTGATACGCGAATAGCATTCGTGTTGGAACCGTCCGGGAGCTTGATCACTGAACTCCATCCTGCCCCTTCGATATTGATGTTGGATAACCCAATAAGGGTGAGTGAGCCGATATACGTTCCGGGTGGTATGTAGAGGGTGCCACCACCGGCAGCGACGAGCGCTGCTAAAGCATCCGAGAGGGCAGTAGTGTCGTCCGTTGTTCCATCGCCTTTTGCACCATAGTCTTTAACATTGATGAATAAATTCTTTAGAGTTCCGTCTGAGTTATGAGAAACAGAAAGAAATTCATTCAGCACGTCTCCCCATGTATTATTATCCCCACCGGGTGTTGGTAATCTTGACATATATTATTTTTTCTTTCCACCATAAGGACCCGTTCCAAATCCCACTACCCTTTTTGGTAATTCAAACACTTTCAAAAATCTTTCCAAACCAACAATGGTTACAAAGAACCCTACACACATAACTAAGAATTCTTTCCTTGTTACTTGTTTTTCTAAAATTTTTTCAAAACTAGATACTAATGACATGATATATCCCCTCTTCTTTAACAAAGACCCATGAGATCAAAAATAGTAGGAATATTGGTAAACCTACCATTGTCTGATTAATAGGGTCAGGCGTAGGTGTAATAAAAGCAGCCACAACAAAACTTACTAAGAAGGAGTAAGGAAGAAATCTGGCAAGATGGCTCCTGTTAATAAATCCTAGCTTATTTAAAACCAAAAATAATATCGGTATTTGAAAAAGTATCCCAAACCAGATAAGGTATGAGCTCACAAAAGCAAAATACGCGTCTCCAGAAATGAGAGGAGCCAGGGATACATCCTGAAATCGAGAAAAAAGTTTAAGCGCTGCCGGAAGAAGCACAAAATATGAGAAAGACACTCCGGATAGAAAAAGAGTTGTAGAAAAAAATGTAATTCTTCTTATAAACTTCTTATGAAGTGGGGGAAATGCCGGTGCAATAAAACCCCAAAATTGACTATAAATAATAGGCATTGAAACCAAAACCCCAAAAAGGATACTAACTTTAATAAGAAAGGTTAAACCACCCGAAGGAGTATTGTAATATAAGGTCTGCTGTAATGGCTTTGTAAGAAAAACGATTATGCCATCTTTTATAAACCACCCCACTAAAGACGCAGAGACTATAAAAAAAATAGAAATTAAAAATCTGTCACGTAATTCCTGAAAATGCTTATATATAGAGATCGTGTGCATTATGCATTTACGGTTGCTTCTTTTTCTTTGCGGTTTCCTTCTTCTCCCCATTGAATGCATTTTTAAATTCCTGAAGTGACTCTCCAAGACTACGTGACAGCTGAGGAAGTTTTTTTGAACCAAAAAGAAGAAGCAATATTACAAGAATTATAAGTAGTTCAGGAAGACCAATATTGCTAAACATTACTTAAAGTATAAGTACCTTTACTTAGAAAAGTCAATAGTCTAAAGTACTATATTAGTATGCTGAAAAAAATTTTCGCTGTTTCGTTTTTTTCTTTTATATACTTAATAATTTTTCCCCTTCCCTCTCTTGCAAGTACATATGGAGCAGGCACCTATGGAAACTGTGAGTATGGGCAGGACTGCTCTCCTGTATCAACCACTACCTTAACAACACAGCCTGATAGAATAGCTCCTGTTGCAACTTTAAACTTAATAAATAAACAACCATATGATTTACAAACAACATTTACAACAACTACCAACTGGCCTGTTTTTGAAGGAATTTCTTCGGAAAAAGGCTCTGTGGAAATTACCATAAACAAAAAACTTAGCATTTTTAATTACCTAACTGCCATAGCTAGTACTCAAGACAGTAAGAACTTCCCATGGACAGTTGATATGCCGTATGGTCTTCTTGATGGGATTTATAGTGTATCTGTAGCAGCAAAGGATGAAAATGGGAATACGCAAGAATTTCCTATAAAATTTCAGCTCACTGTCGCAACAGGCGTCAAGAAAAAGCTTCAACTCACAATTGTAAACGAGCCGAATGCAATCCCCAGCAGCACAAGCTCTGCTTCCACAATTAAGGATGAGAAGATAACTTTTAAAGTTAAGATTTTAGATAAAAATGGTAGACCTGTAGTAGGAGCAAAGATAATTTTATTTTCAACACCCAAAGAAGCTATTACAGACACCAATGGCGTTGCTACTTTTAACGGAGTGACTGCATCAAAACACAGACTAAGCATAATATACAAAGGCTATTTAGGAGAACAAGAAATTGACCTATCGGACAAAGAAAGAAAAGATGTGAATATAACCGTAACTATAAAACCACTAGCTTGGTATTCCACTTTTCAGGTTAAAATAGCCTTAGCCGTACTGGGCAGCATAATATTTATACTCTTATTTTTTCTTTTCAAAAAGACTTCAAAAAAATAAAATACTTATGATCTCAGAACAGCTATCTATACTCGTCAACGCATTCAAACATCAACGGGGCCTGGTACCCACCGACAAACCAACACTTGAAGGCCTTGTCAATAATTTCTAATTTAGAATCTTGACTTAGCTAATAATCATAGTTTATATTATCCAAGGTGACAAAACCAATCACATCAAAAGTTGTAATAGTAGTTGGCGCTCAATGGGGAGATGAAGGAAAAGGCAAGATAGTCGATTTCTTATCATCAGATGCAGATATAGTTATGCGAGCCAACGGAGGAGACAATGCTGGCCACACGGTAGTAAATAGCAAAGGTAAATTTGCTCTCCATCTTCTTCCAGCGGGAATATTTAATCCAAAAGCAATTAATATTATCTCAGCGGGGGTTGTTCTTAATCCTCTTACTCTAATTTCAGAAATTGAGCTTCTCAAAAAACAGGGAATAAGTAAATTCAATTTAAATATTTCAAAAAAAACTCATTTAATTTTCGATTATCATAAATCAATTGACGCACTCCAAGAAGAAATGCGTGGAAAGTCAAAAATTGGTACTACAAAAAAAGGGGTAGGCCCGGCATACATGGATAAAGCGGAAAGAATTGGTTTAACCGCAGGACTTCTAAAAGACAGGAAAAGATTTTTTGAAAAATTAAAATATGTACTTAAAACAAAGGAAAGATATTTCGACAAACAAATTCCTATAGAATTTAAGTCTGCCTATTACAAAACAGTTTTTGATAAGGCAAATGAATTTTTAGCAAAATATATAACCGATACCGAAGAAATTGTTCAAAAATATATCAAAAATGGGTCAAAAATAGTGGTAGAAGGGGCACATGGAGCTCTACTCGATATAGATCATGGTACGTATCCAAATGTGACATCCTCAAACACAATTGCGCCTGGTCTTCTTTTAGACTGTGGGATTGCTCCAAAACAAGCTAGTAGCGTTGTGGGTGTATATAAAGCTTACCAGACAAGAGTTGGTCAAGGAGGAATGCCAACAGAGCTTTTTGATAACGCAGCGGACTTAATACGCGAAAAAGGTCATGAATACGGCACGACTACAGGAAGACCAAGAAGAGTTGGATATTTTGATGCGGTTGCGGCTCGATACGTAAATGAGCTCAATGGATTCACGGATGTTGGATTAACGCGTCTTGATACACTATCGGGAGTCAAAAAACTTAAGATTTGTACAAAATATAAATTAAACGGAAAAATAATTGATAGATTTCCGTCTGATGACTCAATTTTAATTAACTGCGATCCTATTTATGAAGAGTATGAAGGATGGGGCGACATAACGAAATGCAAAAAATTCAGCGATCTTCCAAAATCTGCTCAAATTTATTGCCAAGCTATAATGAAGAATTTAGAAGGCGCAAAATTAAGCTACATTGGAATAGGAGAGTCTCGCAAAGACTTAATTATTCTTTAAAATTTGTGAGCCGACAGGGACTTGAACCCTGAACCCAGAGCTTAAAAGGCTCTTGCTCTACCAATTGAGCTATCGGCCCGAATTTATTTAACTGATTGCCAATTAGCAAGGTTTCCTTACCAATTGAGCTATCAGCCCATAATTTGCAGTGAAGCAAATACGAGGCTAAATCATTTTAGCAATATAAGCCTACTAAATCAATGGGTATTGACAAGTGTTAAAAAACTATGTGATACTTTAGCCAGTTAATGAATTCTAAATTACAATTTTTTTCAGTAATGAAAGGAGGTGAGTAAATTGGAATTTAACAACGTAAATCAAATTTTGAGTACAACCGTCAATGGTGCCTTATCTTCGGTTGTTTTATTTATTCCCCGCTTTGTAACTGGACTTATAGTTTTGCTCGTAGGGTTAGTAGTTGCGTCATTTTTGAAGCAAGCTGTAATTCAGATTTTTAGAATAGCTAAAATCGACTCTTTTCTTCAAAAATATGAAGTTTCTGAGTCAAAAAGCAAAGACGGAGTTAATTGGACAAATATTCTGGCCGAAATTACAAGGTGGTTTGTTGTAGTTGTATTTTTGGTTCCAACCGCAGACATATGGGGGTTAGGACGATTTGCAGAAGTCCTAAATGGACTTATTGCTTATATCCCAAATGTTGCCGTTGCAGTACTTTTGCTTCTCGTAGGATTTGTTGTCGCAAAATTCGTTCATGATCTTTTAATTGCATCGATTCATGGAGTATCGCGCGATGTAGCAAAAACTGTAGCTGTTGTTGGTAGATATTCTGTCTTAACATTCGTTGTCTTAGTCGTTTTAAATCAGTTAGGTATCGCAAGCGACTTGATACGAATTCTTTTTGCAGGAGTTGTTGCAATGCTTGCTGTCGCCGGAGGATTGGCTTTCGGATTAGGCGGTAGAGATGCGGCAAAGAATCTTATCGATAAACTTACAAAAAAGGTTTAACTTTTTTGAAGTTTTGCAAGAAAACCGGGCGAAAGCTTCGGTTTTCTTGCTTGTGGGGCTTAAATTTAATATAATTAGTAACTCATGCCGCGTTCGTCTAGTGGCCTAGGACGCTGGGTTTTCATCCCAGAAATCACGGGTTCGACTCCCGTACGCGGTACACTTCGACAAACTCAGTACGAGCTGCTAGGATAGTTTAATAATTGTTTTACTAATGGAGCCTAACTTTACATTGTAGGCAGGTCTTTGTTCTTTTTCATAAATTCCCAAACTGCCAATAACATTTTTACAATTTGGGCAAGCAAGAATCTTACCGTTAATATCCGCATTTGAAATTCTATCTACATACATTCTTTTTATTATCCCAGGTCCGTCTTTTTGATAATTACATATAAATTTGTGGCAAGAAGAGCATGATATCTCCAAAAGTCGCGAATAGCCTCCTCTAGCTTTTCTGTATTTATCTTGTATTAATTTCACGGCATAAAAAACTATTCTCCTCCACCTTTTTTCCAATTCGCTTTTTCCAAAATGAATCCATACAAGTCCTCGCTCATATCAATTTTGAGGCCGTTAATCTCATCGTCAGTTGGGTTTCTGTCTTGAAATTCTACTGAGGGAACCTCGCTGACCACAGCCAATGGAGTTTGCTCGCTACCCTCTCCCATTGCAAAAACAGCGCTCACAGCCAAAGCGTTCATAACATTAACCTTTGTAATTTCCAATCTTTTACCAAAAATGTCAGGTGTACCTATGTAATTATTTAAAGCATTAAATCCACTATGGGAAATTGCGATACCAGTAACTCCCCATCTAAGCGGGCTTGTTGTGCTATCTGTAATAATTACTCCCGCATTTTTTATTGCAAAACGATTGATCAAATATTCCCTGATTTTATTTGCGCTGTTTTGTGGATCTTTAGGCCACAAGATAAGCTTTCCGTTTCCATTTGATTCATCGATTCCAGCAGTCGGAATCAAAAGACTATTTTTAATTGTTAATGTAACGCCATATTTGTTCTCTTCTGGTGGAATGTACATTTCAGCCTCTTTTTGTACAATGCTCTTTTTTTTATCGGGAGAAACATCAGCAACAACTCTTCCTTCGCAAATTGAAACAATTTTAGAAGTAACAGCTAAAACCGATCCTTCTTCAAAATTCGAAAGATACTTGTCAAGAATATTAAAAATACTATTGTCTAATTCGGATATTTTGTGGGTTTTAATCGAGGTGACATTCATTTTTGTTCTATTTTGTACCTCAGGCATATTTCATCTCCAAGCACTTTTGAAGATAGTAATTTTAATTTTTTAACCTTATCAGGAGCAAAAAGAACGCCCTCAACCATTGTTATGGCATCTTTTTCTGTATTCCCAAAAATTTTTGGAGCTATAGTTAGAAAAACTTCATCAATTAAATCTTCTTTCAAAAAAGATCCCAAAAGAGTTGGCCCTCCTTCAACAAGAATATTTTTCAAGTTATTTTTCTTGAAATAAGAAGCAAGTGAGCGCAAATTTAATTCTTCTCTACCCAGTCTTAAAGTATTTGTCGCTTTTGATATTTTTTCACCTGCTTTTGCTTTTTCAGAAGTCGCCAAAAGTGTTTTAACAACATTTTTTTTACTATTCAAATATTGAGCAATTTCAGATGTAGGATTGTTGCTAATAACAACATAAACTATGTCTTTTTTCTTCCCAAGTTGTTTTCTTCTTTTACGAAAACTTTCTTTTTCGAGATTATCAAGCGTTCTAATCCACATCGCCGTATTTTTACCATGAATCAATACATCTGCGTGAGCACGAAGTTCAATCAATGTCTCATAGTCCTCTTTGCTACCTATAGGCCAATAAGCTTTTGGGCTTGAAACTACCTGAATTTTTCCATCAATTGTCGAAACAAAATTCGTGTAAAAAAAAGGCCTACCCTTTTTTCCTATAAATTTTATGTCTTGATATAACTTCATTATTTTTTTCTAAGCCATCTAACCCCCAAATAAACAAAAGGCGTTTCAATAACAGACATAAAACATTTAAGAAGCCAATATGGAATTATGAGACTTGCTAAAAAAATAAAATTAGTACTTAATCCTTTGTCAAACGCATAAAATGCAAGCGTCATAAAAACTACAGTGTCAACAAATTGGGCAGCAAAGTTTGAAGCATTATTACGAAGCCAAAGCGCTTTTTTTCCAAAAATCTCTCTCACTTTTACAAAAATAAACACATCTAAAAATTCCGCCAAAGCAAACGCCACCAATGAAGCCCCAGCAATTCTTGCAGACAAGCCAAAAATTGTCTTATATGCATCATTCATAGGTAAGAATCTGCTTGAAGGTGGAAGATTTGTAAAAAAGAGCGAGCTTAGAAGAATAAGTGCAATAACAATCAAGCCTGATCTTATAACGCTTCTCGTTCTTTCACGACCATATACTTCGGTTATAACATCGTTAATTGTGAACAATAACGGAATAACAAATATTGCGACACTCGCATTTAACTGGTACCCAAATATCTTTGCCAGCGGGAATGTCTTTCCGCCCATGAGCTCTGAAACTGCAATACAAAAAATATATATAGATACTAATAAATCAAATTTTTCTACTTTAAACATATTATTTCCTTTATGTAAATCAAGCTTTATTATACTCATAAAACTTCATCTATTCAAGAAATTTAAGTTTTCACTCAAAAAATGTTATAATTACATTCACGAACCGACACGTGATGTTGCGTGTCTTTTTTTATGCTTATGGACAAAACAGATATTGATCAGTTAGAACCGGCGTCTTCTTCTTTGCTTGCGCAGATTAGAAATGTTGCAATAATAGCACACGTTGACCATGGAAAAACAACCTTGGTCGATGCTATGCTCAAGCAAACACACACATTTCGTGAAAATCAAAAGGAAATGAGCGAAGACCTCATCATGGACTCCAATGATTTGGAAAAGGAAAAGGGTATTACTATTCTTTCAAAAAATACGGCCGTTATGTACAACGACGTCAAAATTAACATTATTGATACTCCTGGTCACGCTGACTTCGGAGGGGAAGTTGAAAGAGTTCTCAATATGGCTGACGGAGCAATTTTGCTAGTAGATGCCGCAGAGGGCCCTTTACCGCAAACAAAATTTGTACTCAAAAAGGCCTTAGCTCGAAATCTTAAAATGATACTAGTTATTAACAAAATTGACAAAAAAGACGCTCGTCCAATTGAGGTAATCAGAAAAGTTGAAAATTTATTCCTAGAACTTGCTGATAATGACGATGCTCTTAATTTTACGACTCTTTTTGCCGTTGGACGAGACGGAAAAGCCTTCGACACATTGCCCGACACCTACAATGAAGACTTAAAAGGTGATCTTGCACCTCTTTTTGAAACAATTGTTAAGCAAATTCCGAATAGTGCAATAAATCGAGATGAAAAATTTCAAATGCTCGTTTCAACTCTAGATTACGACAACCATGTCGGACGAATTTGTATCGGAAAAGTAAATCAAGGAACGCTAAAAAAAGGAGAGACTGTTATGGTGGTAGATGAAGACAAATCGCTTGGAAGCTATAAGGTGCAAAAACTCTATACTAGTCGTGGTCTTGATAAGGTTGAGGTTGATGAAGTTTTGTCTGGAGATATAATAGGAATTGCTGGAATTGACACGCTTCTTATTGGCCAAACAGTAACAAATCCCGAATACCCCAAAAGCTTACCAAAAATTGAAATAGAAGAGCCAACAATCAGAGTTTCAATAGGCCCTAACACCAGTCCCTTCTTGGGAAGAGAAGGAAAATTTGCAAGCTCAGATCAAATCAAGCAAAGGCTTATGCGTGAAAAGGAAACGAATATCGGGCTAAAAATAGAACAGGATCCGCAAAGTGCAAAATATATGGTTTCTGGACGAGGCGAGCTCCACTTGGCAGTACTAATTGAAAACATGAGACGCGAAGGATATGAGTTTGAGGTTTCCAAGCCTCAGATAATTTTAAAAGAAATCAATGGAACAAAAAGCGAACCATATGAAGAAGTTACAATTGATGTAGATACACAATATATTGGACCGGTTAGTGAAGAATTATCGAAAAGAAAGGGACAACTACTTGAAATGCTTCCAATAAGCGACACGATAACTAGATTTGTATATAAAATATCAAGCCAGAACCTGTTGGGTGTTAGAAACACACTTCTTACCAAAACTCGAGGAACGGTGCAATTTAGCACTTATTCTCTTGGGTATTTCCCCGTTTCAGAAAAAATTTCTGAGAACATGAGAAACGGAGCTCTAATCTCAGCTGAAAATGGATCAACTCTCTCGTATGGTCTTGCAAACGCTCAGGAACGCGGAATTCTATTTGTAGGCGCAGGTGTAAATGTGTACGAAGGCATGATAATTGGATTATCATCACGAGATCAAGATATAGAGATAAATGTTTGTAAAGCAAAAAAACAAACCAACATTAGAGCCTCTAATTCGGACATGTCAATTCAAATTACTCCTCCTATGAAACTCAGTCTTGAGCAAGCGCTTGATTTTATAAATGATGACGAAATGCTTGAAGTAACACCCCAAGATATAAGAATCAGAAAAAGATATCTCTCTTCGACTCAGAGAAAAATCATGGGAAGAAAAGGAAACTAGAGGGTAATATTTTCTATGTGGTTGATCTTTGCTTCTCCCTTGTCATAAAAGACCTCGACTGCGTCATATCTAATATTTTGCGGTAGTTCTTCGTTTTGTGAAATAAATACATTTGAAGATTTTATAATCTTATCTAATTTCTTTTTTGTTACAGCTTCAGCTGGAGAACCAAAAAGCTCACCGCTGCGACTTTTTACCTCAATAAAAATCAAATAGCCTCCTTTTAGTGCAATTAGATCTATTTCTCCGAATTTTGTACGAAAATTTTGCGATACTATTGCATACCCTTCACTTTCAAGGAATTTTTTTGCGATATTTTCACCCTGCGCACCAACACTTGAAGAATCCATGCTTCTATTATACGCTATTTGAGAGATTAACTAAAGGAGAACACTGAAATTTACTTGTGGAATTTACCCAATCTTTTAGCTTTTTTGTAGTTGCTTTCACTTTCTTCTACCTTTTCAATCTGCGCAATTGTGGGCGATTCTATTGGGAAAATACGATCAACATCAACACCATCAAAGGTTTGTCTTACTGTGACCATTTGATTTACTCCAACTCCCCTAAGCCCCACAACTCTACCTTTAAAAGTAGTTGCTCGTTCTTTTTTACCATCAGATAGAGGTTTTTGAGAAACGCTTATCAAGTTTCCAATTTTAAGAATTCTATTTTTATCCATGAGAGAAATATTATACAATAATAAGTGGCCTCAAAGCAATATGCTTGGATTATTTACTAGCTTTTTTCAAAAACTCTACAAATAAAGGGTGTGGCCTATTAGGTCGACTCTTATACTCTGGGTGTCCTTGAATACCTATGTAGAAAGGATGCTTGTCTTTTGGCAGTTCAACAATCTCAACTAAATTTTCAATTACAGACTTTGAAGAAATTATCATCCCATTTTTGACAAAATCCTCTTCAAATTCCTGATTAAATTCGTATCTATGCCTGTGACGTTCTGTGATAAGGCCCTTTTTCTCATCTATAAATCCTTCGTATTTTTTATAAATTTCAAATGCATGTGTTCCTTCTTTTATAATTGCCTCCCACCCTCCGAGCCTCATAGTTCCACCATATGCTCTCTTTTTCATAAGCTCTTTTTGATTTTCAATCATGTGAATTACAGGGTGCTTGGTAAATTCATCATTTTCACCGGTATTTGCGTCCTTCCATCCTATAACATCCCGCGCAAATGATACGACTGCCAACTGCATTCCGTAACAAAGACCCAAATATGGAATTTTTTTCTTTCTGGCATATGAAGCAGCTTTTATCATACCTTCTGCTCCCCGCTCTCCCCACCCAATCGGTACAATAATGCCACCTACTTTACCAATTATTTTCTCGCCTTTTTCTTCTATTTCCTGTGCATCTATCCATTTTGCTGTTACCTTCACTCCTAATTCCCACGATGCATGCTCTATTGCATCAAAAAGAGCTGCGTATGAATCCTTGAGCTTGTAGTCACCGGTAGAGAAATATTTTCCAACAATTGCTATTTCAATTTGCTTTTTATTTTTAAGATTTATTTTACCAAGCAAGTTTTTCAAGTTATTGAGATTTGGTTTTTTGTAAGGAAGACCAAGTTTTTGCAGAATTTTTCTGTCTAATTTCTGTTTTTCAAACCCAAATGGAATTTCATAAATACTACCAACATCAGGACTTGAGATAATATTTCCCATTTCTACATTGCAAAACAAAGCAAATCTATCAAGTCTTCGAGTATCAAGCGGCCTATCAGACCTCGCTACAATAAAATCAGGTTGAATACCAAGAGAATTGAGGGTTCTTACGGATAGTTGTGTTGGTTTTGTTTTAGGCTCGCCAAGATGAGCTGGAATTGGTACGTAACTCACGTGTACATGCACGACATCTCCAGGCTTTCTTAAATGCAAAATCCTCGCAGCTTCATAATAAAGACTGTTTTGATATTCACCTGCTGTCCCTCCCAGCTCAATTATTACAATTTGTGAATTTGAATCTTTTGCCGCTTTTTCAATCCTTTTGAGAATTTCATCCGTGACATGGGGAATCGCCTCAACTGTTTGACCGTTATATTCAAATTTTCTCTCCCGATCAATTACAGTTTTATAAATTCTCCCAATAGTAACGAAGTTATTTTCTCCCATGTCTTGATCCAAAAACTTCTCATAACTCCCGATGTCCATATCGGCCTCTGTCCCATCATTGCACAAGAAAACATCACCATGTTCTATTGGATTGATTGTTCCAGCATCAAGATTAAGATAATTTTCAAATTTTATGGGAACTACTGTGTAACCTGCTGATTTTAAAAGAAGTGCAATTGATGCAGCTGTGATTCCTTTTCCGATGCCTGAAATGACCCCTCCGGAGACAAAAATGTACTTGGTTCTAATATTTCTTTTTATATTGCGCGGCACGATTCATATTATCAAATGGGGATAAACTAGTCAATGGGAGAATTTTAGTTTCCAAACTGTTCAAATTAAACAGTTGGAACGTTGAAAACAAATTGTTTTGACCCGACTACTTCACTGTAACTGTCTATCTACGTCATTTGGCAAAGAAATGTAATTTAAATATCTGTCTCCAAATTCCGTTGTCCGTTTTGCAACAATTCCACTTCTTGTCATAGTAACTCCGCTTCTCTCTGTATTTTGCAAACCCATATTGTAAAGGTCATGAAATGCTATGCTGACGAGATCTACAGGATAATTAGCTAACAACATTTCAAACAACGTGCTTAGGCCACCCATGGAAATACTTTCAAATCTTAATCTTGCGGGTTCATCACTATCAACTACTCTTTGCGGATCAAATAAAATTTTAAGCAACTTTAAATGAAGAGGTGTTAACCTATCAGTAATGCTTATAAAGATTGCTATTTCATCCTCTCTTGGATTTTGATCAATCGCAGCATTTACTATGATTGCCCTAAAGGCTCCAATCTTTTCTTCTTGATGATTTTCTATAGCTCTCCTAAAAGACTGCATAAATGTCGAAATAAAATAATCCTTTGATATAAAATCTCCCTGCAGCCTGTCTTGAACCACATCCAGCTCCTCAGCAAGTTTTGTTAAAAACTCAGTTTTTCTTTTTTCTACAGAATCTGGCAAATAGTCAGAAAGAAGAGAACCAAGTGGCCCACCTATATAAGGTATCGCGCTCGCAACTGCTTTTAATGCGGACAGGGTATGGTCGGATTTTGTTTTTGAAAAATTAGGCTGTCTGTTCATACTCTTCACATTACTCATCATCAATTTCTTGCGCATCTTCATCTTTCGCTAAATATTTCGATAACAACTCCCTTTTTGAGCGGCGGACCGGAATCGAACCGGCGACCTTCTCCTTGGGAAGGAGACGTTCTACCGCTGAACTACCACCGCAGTCCGCAATAAGTATATCAAACGCAATGCGTCCCTACTAATCACAAATCTATTCGCTAATCACTATTCTTACCGCGGAAGTACAAGCACGTTATCTTTGTGGATCATATTTGGATTTGTCAGCGAGTTTGCTTTTGCAATTTCTGTCCATTTAAATCCATCACCATATGCGCGTACTGCAATATCCCAAAGATCATCACCGACAACAACAGTATATTTTTCACCTATTATTTTGTTTGAGATCATTTGGTCATTATTATCAACCTTATCTTCACTTGGTGCTTGAACTACTTCTGTGTCTTCAAGTACGGGAATAGTCAATTTTTGTCCTATTTCAAGAATATATGGCGCATTAAGTGAATTTGCTTTTGCAATCTCTGTCCATTTAAATCCATCCTTGTACTTACTTTGGGCGATTGACCAAAGACTGTCTCCTTGTTCAACTGTGTATGATTTTTTGCTTTGCTCTAAAGTAGTTTTTGCAGCTTGCTCATCAATTTGCTCTATATTTTTTTGAGAAATAGCTCGTAGACCCAAAACAACCAATACAACAACTACGATAACAGTCAAAACTCCATAGATTAAGCTTATATAAGAATTGTTTTTTCTTGGAAGAATGCTATTTTTAGCAACAACTTTTGTTTTTCTGCCTTTTGTTTTTTTTACAGCCATTTTTTTACTCTCCTTTCTGGGCAGAAAGTGTGGGCATGGGCGGGATGAACGGGACTCGAACCCGCGACCTCCTCCGTGACAGGGAGGCGCTCTAACCAACTGAGCTACCACCCCATGCCAAAAATTTTACAAAAAAATATTGGGTTCAGCCTTGAATTCCACCACAATATTCAGGCTCTAATAGTAGCAAATTATTGAAGTGTCGTCAATCGTCTGATAATATGGATTAGACAAGCAATATGACAAACCAAGAAGTTGCCAAATTACTTCGCAATGTCGCAGCTGCATATAGTATTAAGGACGAAAAAAAGTATAGATTTCAAATAATTGCCTACCAAAAAGCCGCAAGCTCAATAGAAACACTTACCAAGCAATTAAAGGATCTTTATAAAGAAGACGATTTAAATAACATACCAGGTGTTGGTGAAAGCATTAAGAATCACCTTCTAGAACTATTTAAAACCGGAGAAGTTAGCCATTTTAGAACCGTAATGGGTCAAGTGTCACAAGCTGTATTCCCACTTCTCGATATACCATCATTTGGACCAAAAAAAGCTTATAAGCTGACAGAGCATTTTAATTTAACAAACCCCAAAACGGTCATTGCTGACATAAAAAAGCTTGCGCAAAGCGGGCAAATAGCAGAACTTGACACATTTGGTGAAAAATCACAAAAAGACATATTACAAGCTTTAGATGAATACTCAAAAGGCGCAGGAAAAACAACAAGAATGGTACTACCAGTTGCTAACAACATTGCTCAAGAAGTTATTAAATACTTAAAAAAGTCCAAAGACGTTAAGCAAGCATACGCGCTCGGAAGCTTAAGACGAATGAAATCAACAGTAGGAGATGTTGACTTAGCAGTATCATCAAGCAACCCGCAAGGTGCGATAGAACACTTCATGAACTATCCATATAAAAGCAGGATGATCGAGAAAGGAACCATCACAGCATCCTTCTTAACATCCGGAAAACAACAAGTAGATCTGATGGTTCTTCCACCAAAACAACTCGGCTCACTACTTCAACACTTTACTGGAAGCAAAAATCACAACGTTGCGCTCCGCGAGCACGCAATAAAAAAAGGCTACTCTCTATCTGAAAAAGGGATAAAGCTAAAAAATGGTAGCCTTAAAACTTTTTCATCTGAAGAAGACTTTTACAATTTTCTGGGAATGGACTGGATTGCTCCAGAGATGCGAGAAAATAAAGGGGAAATAGAATTAGCGATAAAACGCAATCTTCCAAAATTAGTCAGCCTATCCGATATAAAAGGAGATTTACATACTCACAGTAATTATCCAATTGAGCCAAGTCATGACCTAGGAATAAATTCCATGCAAGAAATGGTAGATAAGGCATTAGACTTAAAATACGAATATATTGGATTTTCCGAACATAACCCAAGCGTTTCTATGCATACAGAAAAACAGATTTTTTCAATACTATCAAAAAGGAAAGCACATATTGAACAATTAAATAAATCATTAAAGAATCAAAAAACGAACAATAAAAATGTACGAGTAATAAATTTACTTGAAGTTGATATTCTGGCCTCAGGAAAAATTGCTTTACCAGAATCATGCTTTGACCTTGTTGATGCATTTCTTGTTTCGATTCATAGCTCTTTCGGAATGGAAAAAAAAGCCATGACTGAACGGATAATTAAAGGGATGTCTTCACCCAAAGCAAAAATACTCTCTCACCCAACTGCCAGAATGATAAATAACAGGCCTGGAATTAATCCGGACTGGGGTGAGATTTTTGAGTTTGTTGCAAAAGCAAATAAAGCACTTGAAATAAATTCCTGGCCTGAAAGATTGGATCTTCCAGATGATCTAGTTTTTGAAGCAAAAGCAAAAAACGTAAAATTCATAATAAATACGGATAGCCATGCTGCGTCACAAATGGACAATATGTTTTACGGCGTATCTGTTGCAAGACGAGGGTGGCTAACCAAAAATGAAGTACTCAATACTAAAAATGATGCAGATTTTTCCTCTTGGATTAACTCAAAGTAGGGCTTTTGACATTTATTGACTTTAGGTTAACTTTATGGCAATATATTATCTACAAGTATGAATATTTTTTGGGTAATTGCTGCACTAGTCGTAATAATTCTTGCCTACGTTTGGGTATTATATAATTCGCTGGTAGTGCTTCGTGAAAGAATAAAAGAAGCTCTGTCTAGTATTGATGTACAACTCAAAAGACGATCTGATCTAATTCCTAACTTAATCGAAACAGTTAAAGGCTACGCAAAACACGAAAAAGGAGTTCTTGAATCCGTAACTCAAGCAAGAGCATCTCTTCTAAAAGCAAATACTCCAGGAGAAAAAGCAAAAGCAGACAATCAGCTTCAAGAGGCTTTAAAATCGATTTTCGCGGTTGCCGAAAGCTATCCTGACCTAAAAGCGAGCAGCAACTTCCTTGAACTACAACAAGAATTATCTGATACTGAAAATAAAATTTCCTACAGCAGGCAATTCTACAACACCAATGTACTCGCTTACAATTCGAGGATAAAAACTTTTCCAGCAGTTCTGATTGCTAATCAATTTAAGTTTGAAGAAAAAGAATTCTTTGAAGCAGAAGAAAGCGAAAAAAAGAACGTAAAAGTAGATTTCTAACTTCTCCCCTATCATGACTATTTACAATTCTATATCTTCAAACAAGTGGAAAACTTATCTAATAATGGCCCTCTTTATTTCTTTTTTTGGTGTTGCAGCTTATATTTTTGGACAAGCAACAGGATACGGACTTAGCTTTACTGGAATTGTACTTATTATTTCAGGTTTTATTTCTTTTGGATCATACTACTACTCTGACAAAATTGTACTTTCTCTTTCAAATGCGCATCTTGCGACAAAAGAAAAATACAGAACGCTATATACAACTGTTGAAAATCTCTCTATTGCGTCTGGTCTGCCTATGCCAAAAATCTATGTAATGAATGAGTCTTCTCCAAACGCTTTTGCAACCGGACGAGATCCAAAACATGCGGTTGTATGTGCAACAACTGGGCTTTTAGAAAAACTCAATAAATCAGAGCTAGAAGGCGTTATAGCTCACGAGTTGTCTCATGTGGGTAACTACGACACGAGACTGCTTGGGATTGTGAGTATTCTAGTCGGGTCTATAGCTTTGCTTGCTGACATATTCATGAGAAGCCTTTGGCTTG
>Ga0210057_1004637_pt1 | contig 18119 bp, 17 predicted proteins | sample CryGeyCG2114_010_2_FD_183968 | JGI IMG/M metagenome (GOLD analysis project Ga0210057, IMG submission 183968) | Groundwater microbial communities from aquifer - Crystal Geyser CG10_big_fil_rev_8/21/14_0.10 (SPAdes) (version 2) | ecosystem: Environmental > Aquatic > Deep subsurface > Groundwater ...
TTTCCGTAGTCTCCTCCGAAAATTCCGAACTCGTGCTGGATGATAACAATCTTTATGGTTTCGTCGCGGTTTATTTTCTGTGCAACTTTTTTGTAGCTTTTCCTGTCGTTATCGCTCAGCTGGTAAACTGCTTTCTGCGGATAGTTATAGATATTCACACCGTTGCTGTTGATTGCAAGAACTTTTGTTGAAAGATAAGGAAGAAATTTTTTCTCAATTGCGTTAGCAAGGTCTTTCGTAAACGTCGCAATACCGCATTCTCTCGGCGGATAGGTACTCACAAACAATACATTGCCTTGGTCTTCAATCACATTATCCTCTTTTGATTAGTGGAGTGATGCAATTGAAACTTTTAAAGCTTTCGTGGTGTGACTCTGTCGCAAAATCTGGAGCTGTTCAACTTCTAAAATTCCAGAAGAGAGTTACATAAAACTCTCGGAAATTTCTGTCAAGAAATTTTCCGACACAATGACGCTATCTTGTGAGGTGGCGTCGACAAAGAAGCTTAAAGCAAAACCTTCTTTTTCTTCAAGCTCTCACTCGCGAGAATATACATTCCAGCGTTCCACGCCTGTCCTCCCCCCTCGCTTGCCTTTCCTGTTTTTCCGTGCAGCCACTCGCTGAAATTCCCGTCAAGTTCCATGTTCGCCTCAGCCAATTTTCTCAACTGCACTCTCGCCTCGTTAAATTTCTTCATCTTAATCAAAGCCAAAATATAAAATCCACCGATGTAAGTCCAAATTCCGCCGTTTAGATAAGAGTAAGGGTTTCTGGAATCAGCGTCGAGAAAATAATCCTGCCAGTCTTTGCTTCCTTGCAATATCGGGGGGTAAATAGCCTTGACTGGATAAGGTTTGGCAATTCCTTTTTTCTTAACGTATCTTAAAATTTTTTCCGCGCGATTTGTATCTGCCAAATCAAAAACAATCGCAAGCAAATTCCCCAAAGAATCAAACCAAGTCCCCATTTCCTTATACTTGTTGTGATTCTTCCACCTCCAAGAGAGATAATAATCTCCAAACCACAAGCCATCATCTTTATTCTCGTTAACAACTTTCTTCAATCGTGAGGCCTCCGCATTTCTGCCGTTAAGTTTCAGAGCATCATAGTATAGTGCTTGAGTATTTATTGTAGCTCCGTAGCGATGGGCGAACGCATCCTGCCAGTCTGAAGTCGGAAGCTGAATCGGCATCCCGTTTTCTCCGAAGTCCATCCCGGATACCCAGTTTATCGCCTTATTCACCTTCTTTTTGTCAAATACTCCGGAACCGAATCTTTTTTTGTAAACGTAGTTTCCAATAACAAACCAAAGTGAGGAGTCAATTGATTTGAAGTCCACATGACCTTTTCTTCTGGAAAACAAGTCAACAGCATTCGGGACTTGCCCGCTTTTTGCCTGATGTTTCGCCAGAGTTTTTATAGAAGCAGCGAAAGTTTTTTTGAATTTTTCCCCCAACAGAGAAGCCCCGAGAGAAGTTATCATAGAATCTCTCGCCCAGACCGCATCGTATCCCGGATAAGCCGCGTGAAAGCCATGGGGAGTCGCACATTTTCCTAACCAATACACTGCCTTGTCATACGCCTCTTTTTCAATCATCTTCTAATTAAGAAGAAAGAGTATTAAAGAGTTTCCAAAATGTTTTATACTTCCGTCAACTAGGAAAAACATGGGGAATATCAGGTTTTACACAATCATGTTCGTAAGGTTTATGTTAGTCTTAGCTTTCGTCGGTGCCTACTTCAACGACCGCCCGCTCGTTCTCTTCGTCTCAATCCTCGCCTTCGTAGTAACTTTCCTTCCAAAAATCCTGCATAAAAAACTCGGAGTAAAAATACCTGCAGACTTTGAAATAATGATAATTCTTTTTATTTATGGAACTCTTTTTTTCGGAGAAGTTCGCGGTTTTTACGCCCGTTTCTGGTGGTGGGATGTCTTGCTAAACCTGGGAGCGTCAATCGCACTTGGTCTCGTCGGTTTAACAATCTTATACGTTTTATACAAAGATGAAAAACTTGACGCCTCGCCTTTGGTTATTTCAATCTTCACTTTCACTTTTGCTGTTGCCGCCGGAACAATCTGGGAGTTTTTCGAGTTCAGTCTTGACACTTTTCTTAACACAGACCTTCAGCAAACACTCGTCAAAGACACAATGATAGATTTAATCACAAATGCTGTCGGCGCACTATTCGTTGCAATCACCGGCTACATTTATCTGAAGGAGGGAAAAAGAAACCTTTTGAGCAAACTTATAGTCAATTTCGTAGAGAAAAATCCGATTCTCTTCCGTTCTGAAAGAAATGCCGACGAGCGCGTGGACAAAATCAAAAGAATGATTGCAAAAGGAGAAACTGAAAAAGTTGAATTCAAAGCCACATTGAGAACTAACCTGCATACAAACAACTTTGATAAAAAGATAGAGCACGCGAGTCTGAAAACAGTCGCGGCTTTTCTGAATTCAGAGGGCGGGACTTTGTTAATCGGAGTTTCCGACAAAGGCGAGGTAACAGGAATAGAAAAAGACAACTTCCAGACAAACGACAAATTTACTCTGCATTTAGCGAACTTAATTAAAAACCATATTGGTCGCGAGATGGTTTCATTCATCCATTTTGAATTGATAAAAATCAGTGAAGTTCACTTACTGCGCGTCGATTGCAAGCCTTCAGACAAAGAAGTCTTTCTGCGTTCAGAAGGTGAGGAAGAGTTCTTCGTCAGAAGCGGACCTTCAACAGTTCAGTTGCGCGGTTCTTCGTTGATTGATTATGCCAACAGACGGTTTAAGAAGAACTAATATTCTATCTTGAACCCCCCGCATGTTAGAAACTCGGGAGTTTTAATTTTTCTTTCAGGGTGGAGAAAAGGATGGTTCCTACGACCATTTAACTTTGAGAGATTGCCCGCCCGCTTTTTGTCTCTTTTTTCTAAAAAGAAAATGGGAGATTCCCGTTATTAAGATAGTAACTATCAAATAGTAAAAGAAACGAAATATTTATAAAATATTGATTTATTCTGATTAGTATGGGAACATATTACGAAGTAAAACAAGTTGTAAAAAATGGACAAAGAATTGGCTCTGCTCCAGAAAGACAACCTTCGGGAATTGGGGATAGTGTATTAGTTGGAATTATGAATAATGGCGTCTGGGCAGTAGCACCAGATTTAACCGAAGAAAGCGAATACAGACATTTCTACAAATCATATTCTCAAGGAGCGTGGTTAAAGATGGACTTATATAAAGTTCCAAAAGGTAAAATTAAAGATTGCCCAGATAGAGGAAGGATGACTGTTACAGATTTAGAGCAACTTTTGAAAGCCAATTCTTCGGAATAAATCTTTCGTTCTATAATTTTTATTTTTCAACAATTTCGTTAAAATTTTGTTAAATAATCATAAATTTAATTAACATGAAACTAAATCTCGAAAACTTAACAATCCCGAACTCTGCAATATTTACAAATAATGTTAGTAATTTTTCCAATGCCGAAAGAAAGAAATTACACGACAAAGATTTAGAAGACTCTCTAAAAAGAGAATCTCAAGAGGATGGTTAGCGTAAGCTCAACTATGGGAGAATTCCGGTGTCCTGCTTTAAATTACATATAACAGAAGAAGAAAAAATATTTTGGAATAACTCATTAACTAATCACTCATTATACCAGCACAAATAATAAGGATTTCCACTTATGCTTAATTGAATGGTGTGTGCACAAGGGCTCGGGGCACCTCTTCCAAATTGGCTCTGGCAAACTCTATCTGTGTCTGCGCTGTAACTGTCCCACAAATCTTTGTTTTCCGCGTAACCTTGATGACCAGGCAGGTAAGTTTCATCACAGTTGTCTGGTTTGCCTCCGACTGTTGGCGTTACAAATCCTGCGCTGGTATCTGTGCACTCAATTGCGTAAGATGTTGAAGGTGTGGGCAAGACAATGCCCAAAAACGGCTTTGCCGTCTTCAGCAAAATTCTTTTCCAAAAACCAACGGCGCTAAATGTTAAATCGCCATCCCTGTATAACTGACCGTAAACTTCAAAGTTGTTTCCGTTTCTTAATGCGGTTTCAAAACCGCATTGCTGAATAGAAATACTATAACCGGTTCCTGTTCCTCCTCTGCTCAAACCGGAAAGAAATCCGTTCTCCATTTCAAAAACAAAAATCTCGCTACCACCATTTTGCATCGCGACATCAAGAACAACTTTTTCATCGCTAAAAATCCAGCTTAAAGGAAACGGTAAACTTTGCTGGCAGTTTTTCAAAGTTTGGTCAATTGTGGAAACTTCCAGAATAAAACCGGAAACGCTGGTTGATTGGATGTTCAAATCGCACTGGGCTAAAGCTCCGAAAGAAAACAATATAAACAAAACAAAAAACAAAACTCCAAGCGTAATTAATTTATTCATTTTATGTTTTTGTTCTTTGACTACTTAAATTTTTTGTTTTCTTAAAATCCAAAGCCAAAGAATTGATGCAATACCTCAAACCAGTTTTATCCAACGGCCCATCGGGAAAAACATGTCCTAAATGTCCTCCGCACTCTGAGCAGACAACTTCTTTTCGTTTAATTCCAAAACTCAAATCATCCTTTAACTTGACGCTTCCTTTTTTAACAACATCCGAAAATGAAGGCCAGCCCGAGCCGGAGTCAAATTTGTCTTTTGAACCGAACAGTTTGTTTCCGCAAGCCGCGCAAACATAATCTCCTTCTTCTTTGTTGTGCAGTAGACTTCCGGAAAACGGCGCTTCTGTGCCCTTTCTTTTCAAAATATTCTCCTGTTCTTTCGTCAGTTTTTTCATGCAACAAAATGATTTCTTCCTTTATATCTTTTGGTGTAATGCTGATTAGTAGTGAAATTTTTCAAAAAAATTTAAATAACCGAAAAAAAAGCAGGTTTATGTTTGACATTGGAAGAAGAAAGTTCATTGGCGGTATCTTGTTGGGATTTCTTGGATCTTGCACGACGAATATGGAAGATTATCTTGCTTCTTTTTCGGAACAAGGACCAATTGCACGAGCATCTTGGGGCGCTATCCCCATTGAATTTGAGAATATTGAGATTCCGCAGTTTTGGGCTGATTATCAAGGAGTTGAATTTTCCACCGTTCCTGAGCAAAAAAGAAACACTAAACTCGGAGAACTTGAAAGAGAATTGAAATTGTATCCAATGGACTTTTTGGAAAAGGAAGTAAGAAAAATTTATGTTCTGGAGTCGCTGTCTGTTTTTGGAAACCCCCTGGCAGGAACCAGAATTAAAGACGGGAGGATTTATACCGCTTACCCCTTTGCTTTTCACGGAGAGCTTTCAAGTTTGCTTTATCTGAACCCAGAAACGAATTTCCCAACGACAGAATGGAACGCAGTTAATCCTCAAGGGTTTATTTACCAGGGGTACAATTCAACTCGGCCACTACCAGACGGCTCAACGCATTTTGCCGACAATGTTTTATTGGAAAATGGATTTATAGGACCTTATGCTAAATGGACAGAAGAAGAAGACTTTAATCTTTATTTTGAAAAACTTTTTACCGAACCGACAAGACTAATTTCCGCGACATTTTCTTTTCCAAGAGTGGCGGAAAAAACTCAACTCACAATTGATTACTACAATTCAGTTTCAGGACGGTCCCTGACTCTTCCTGACTTCGCAAACATAAGAAACAAATGATTTATTAATCTGTTTTTTCTTCCTGTTGAATGTCAATTCGTTTTGGTCCTGCAGGTCTGGGTCCGACAAAAACCGCAATAGAAACTCTGGAGAAATACCACGAGCTCGGCTTTAAGGCGTGCGAAATCGCTTTCACTTATAGCAATTACATAAAACCGGAGGCAACAAAAAAGATAAAAGAAAAAGCCGAGCAGTTGGATATAGAGCTTTCAATCCACGGCTCTTATTTTATAAATTTGAACGCACAGGAAAAAGAAAAACTTGAGGCAAGCAAAAAGAGAATTATAGATGCGTGCAAAATCGGAGAGCTTCTCGGAGTTAAGTGCCTCGTCTTTCACCCGGGCTTTTTTGGAAAATTGGTTAGAAAAGAAGCATACGGCAACATAAAGAAAGCGATTTTGGAGATTCAGCAGACTTTAAGGAAAAACAGGTGGAAGATTCAAATCGCCCCGGAAACAATGGGCAAAATAAATGTTTTCGGCTCAGTTGAGGAAATCTCGCAGTTGGTCAAGGAAACCGGCTGTTCTTTCTGCATTGACCTCGCACACATCTTAGCTCGCGATAAGAAAGTTGATTATAAAAAAGTCGTGCGTTTGTTTCCGCAAAAAGACTGGCACGTTCACTTCTCCGGAATTGTCTATGGAGAAAAAGGCGAGAAACATCATCGCAAAACCGAAAAAGAAGAATGGAAAAACCTCCTAAAAAATTTACCGAAAGACAAAAACATTCGGATAATTAATGAGTCGCCCGCAATGGTTGAGGACTCTCTTGATGGTTTAATGCTTTACAAAAAATAATTTCTGTCAAACTGAAAACCTTTTTCTTAACCCTTCCGAGCATTCATTCTTTTCTGTCTTTCAATTCCTCTCAACCGACTCTGTGCTTTTTCCGGGTCAACGCGCGACAAATTAAGTATACCCAACACTCTCTGAAGTATCTCGTCGTAACTCTCACGCGAATGCACTCGCAATTTGTCAAGTCTCTCCTTAGTAATCTTATCAAGTTTTATCGTCGTTATTTCGCCTTTAGCCATTAGGTATACAAGAGTATACCATTTTTAACCCTTTCTCCGAAACTTCACTACCTACTTGTAACTATAAAGTTAAACTAAAATGTAATTACCCAAAAGTTTATATACCTACATCTTGCTCATATGTGTAACTAAATTTAAAATGAAACAAGGCAAAACAATGACACCAAAAAACCTTATGGTTTTTCTTGTTGCAGCATTAGCATTAGTTGCATTCGCATCTAACGTAAGTGCTGCTGATTTCGGTCATATCACTGCTATTGAAGTTGACGACACAGACATTTTAAACCCGAGTGGTGTTCCGACATTTAATGTTGGCGACACTTTGTCTGTCAGAGTAACTTTTGTAGCTGATGAAGATGCCGACCGTGTCAGAGTTATTGCTCACTTCTCTGGTGAAAGAGACATTGAGTCAGTCGAGTTTCCCGTAACATCCGGCGGAGAATATACAAGGAGATTGAATGTTCCCGTTCCATATGATTTTGGGGAAGACGACTTGAGTCAGGTTAGAGAGCTGGAGATTGAAGTTGAAAGCAGAAACAAAGGAAGTTTTACTACGGTCAAACCGATAAACCTTCTTACTCAAAGAGAAGCTGACAACATCAATATCTTGGCTGTTGATATGCAACCAGAAGTGAGCGCCGGAGAATCTCTTGCTATGGACGTTGTTCTTAAGAACAGAGGTTTCTATCTTGCAGATGACGTTTTCTTGAGAGTTCGTATGCCAGAACTTGGACTGGAGACAACAACCTATTACGGTGATTTGTCCCCCGTTGACCAGGGTGGCGATGACGAAGTTGATAGAGAAGACGCTGTGGAAAGAAGAACCTTCTTGAGAATTCCAGTCGGCACTCCTGCAGGAATCTATACTGTTCTTTTTGATGCCTCTGATGGCGATTCAATAGACACAGTTGAAAGAAGGGTTCTTGTGACGGGAGCAAGTCAGAACGGAGCTCTTACAGTTCCTTCTCAGACAAGCAAGACTTTCTCAGTTGGAGAAACAGCTGAATACAAGTTGACTCTGGTAAACAGAGGTTCTACAATCGCTGTCTACTCGTTAGATGTCAACTCCGCAAGCGACCTAAATGTTGTTCTATCAGACAACATCGTAGTCGTTCCGGCTGGTTCCAGCAGAATGGTCAGCATTTTCGCTGACTCCTCGGTAAGAGACAATTACACTTTCAGTGTGATAGTCAACTCTGAAGAAGGTGCCTTAGTTACTCAAGAAACATTCACTGCGAATGTTGTTGAGAACGGTGGAAGCAAAGATGGCGGCACAGGTTCAGGAGCTAACGCGACTGTTCTTTTGACTGTAATCTTAGCTATAATCTTCATCGTTCTTCTTGTAGTGCTAATCGTACTCTTAACAAGAAAGCCTGAAACAAAAGAAGAATTCGGCGAAAGCTACTACTAAATTATTTAATTTATTTTTTATTTTTTATTTTATTCGGTTGGAGAAAAAAATTCAAAGTCTTCCTTTTCTAAACTTAATTAAAACGCCTGCCAGAATTGCTCCGACTAAATCCGCCACCAAATCCATAGAAGTATTGATATAACCTCCGACTCCGGTTTCGGGGACTATGACGACAGCCAGAAACTCCTGTATTTCGTTTAGGGCTCCGACGCCAAGCCCCGCCATGACAATAACAATTCCAAGAGACCACCCTCCGAATTTTTTCTTTAGGTTTGGCTTAATCAAAACATACATCACAAGAGTCGCCACGCCGAATCCAATAATATGCACGAGCTGGTCATATCTGAAAAAATTATAATCTTCAGATATCGGAATCAGTATTAATTCATACAATCTCATCGTGCCTCCGTTTAACAGTAAACCGCCTCCGAGCATGTGCATAATTCCCCAGAGAGTCAGACCCCAAAGGACGAAGTTGGGATAATCAACCCTTTTGTTCGTAAATAAAATCAGGGCAAGAACTGCACCGATAATTCCAATATACAAAACAAACTCATAATTGTTTCGTCCGAGAAAAACAAGCAAAGCCAAAGACAGATAAACTAAGTTCACAATGAATATCGGCAACTGCCCCCTTTTGAGAAACATGTTTTTAGGAGGAAAATTTTTCTTTTAAATCTTTCCAATATTTCGGCTTTGCCCGAGAACTCTCTGAAAAGTAAAACTTATCGGGCAGGATAATTACTTTCCGAGCAAAATCCAAACTATTCAAACAAGAAGATTTACCGGGCAGAGCTTAATATTTCCAGGTTTTAAAAATTTATACATTAACATAGGTGTTAGAAAGTCGGGAGTTTTTCTCTTATAAGGATTTTCAAAACAAAAATTAAAATATTCGGAAATTTGTCCTAGACAAATTTCTCGACATTATCACAATACTATAAATCTGCTCTATACAATATCAACTCCCGAAAACTTAACACTTCCTACATTGACAAATCTTAAATATCCCCCTCTCCAGATAAAGGGAAATGGCACACATCAAAAAACTAGTGATGCAGGGTTTCAAGAGCTTCGCCAAAAAAACAGAAATCCCCTTCGATAATTCAATTAACGTCGTAATCGGTCCGAACGGCTCCGGAAAAAGCAACATTTCAGACGCAATCTGTTTCGCTCTCGGACGTCTTTCGATAAAATCAATGCGGGCGGAGAAAGCAAAAAACCTGATTTTCATGGGCTCAAAATATATTAAGCCCGCGAAAGAGGCCTTCGTTGAACTTGTCTTCGACAATAAAGACAGGTCTTTCAACTTAGACAGCGACGAGGTAAGATTAAAAAGGTTTGTTCGTGCTAAGGGTCAGAGCACATACAAAATAAACGGCGAAGCAAAGACCAGGGCTGAAATAATTGAAACTCTCGCGCAAGCAGGAATTGACCCTTACGGTTTCAACATGATTCTTCAGGGTCAGATTCAAAGTATTGTGAAAATGCACGGAGAAGAAAGAAGAAAGATAATCGGAGAAGTTGCAGGAATTTCCGTCTATGAATGGAGAAAAGAGAAATCTCTGAAAGAACTTGAAAAAACCGAATCGCGTCTTAAAGAAATCTCCACGATTTTGAGAGAAAGAACCGCACAGCTCAATAATCTGGAAAGAGAAAGGACGCAAGCGAAGCGTTTCAAAGAACTTGAGATGACTGCAAAGCGATGCAAAGCAACGATAATCAAGAAAAGATTTGATGAAAAAGAAAAAGAAATAGAACAAATAACGAAAGCAATCGAGAAAAAACTCGGAGAGAAAGAGAAAGAACAGGGCAAGGCTGAAAAACTGCAAAGTCAGATTGACGAGTTTTCCGAAAAAATAAGAGAAGTCAATAAGCAAATCAAGGATTCAACAGGTTTAGAGCAAGGTGCTCTCCGCGATGAAATAACCAACCTCCGCGCAGACTTAGAAGGACTGAGAGTCAGAAAGGAAGGGCAGGAAAACAGAAAAGACGAGTTAGACACAAGAATAGAACAGATGGAGCTTTCAATTCCCGAAGCAGAAAAAGAGATTCTTGCCTTAAGGGAAGAGTCTCCCTTGCAGGCAAAAAAAGCAGAGCAGTTGAAGAAGAAGAAAGAATCTCTCGCAGAGCTTGAAAAAGAAAGAAAAAAACTGCAGTCAACGAGAAACCAGATTGAATCAATCAGGGAAAGACTGATTGACAAAAAAGCACAGCTTACCAAGACAAACGAGGATTCGGAGCAGCTTCTTGCACAGTTAGAAAAAACAATTCCGCAGCTGAACACAAAAAGCGAACAGGAAGCCAGAAATGCAATAGCAAATTTCAACAAATATCTTCAGGAAGAAAGAAAAAACCACGACGATACACATCTCGCGGAAATAGAGCACCAGAAAACTATTTCGCTCGCGAAATTTAACATCCAGAGAAACAGCGAGATAAAATCGAAAGTGAACGAGCTTGATCTCTGCCCTCTTTGTCAGACTAAAATTTCTAAAGAACACGTTGAACACGTTTTCAAAGACTGCGAAGATAAAATAAAAGAAGCGGAGGGAGAACACGAGCGGGCGCATCAGAACTTACAGCAAACTCTTCAGAACAGAGTTGAGATAAAAGATAAAATTGCCGAACTTGAAAACCAGATAAAATCCTGCGAAAAAGAACTGCACGTACACCTTTCATTAAAAGAAAAACAGGAATTGATAAAACGCGCGACGGATTACTCTGCAACTCTGAAGACCGAACTCGCGGAACTGGAGAGAAGAAGAAAGTCTTTAGAAAATAAGGGCACGAGTCTTTCTGAAATTGAGGCAAAATACAAAGATGCGCTTCTTGAAATCGAGGAAATCTCCTCAAGAACGGAGCAGAACATCGGCAATACTTTGATGTTTAAAGAAAGAGATTTGGAAAAAACGAGGAACGTGATTGAAAGTGCCAAGGAAGACTTGTATGACCTAAGCAACTCAATCTCCGAGCTTGCAGAGAAAATTGAAACAATCGAAACTTCACTGAAAAGAAAAGAAAAGCAGGAAACTGCGTTGAACGCGAGATTTAGGGAAATGTTTAATCTTAGAGATTCAACTCAGGAAAATATTCAGACAAGTCAGGTCAATCTATCGGAGATACAGTCAGAAGTGAGACAAATTGAAGACCAGATAAATTATCTGAAAGTCGGACGCTCAAAAATCGATGGGGAGAGACAAGTTATTGAAATGGACTTGGGAGAATATACGGGTGTTGAGCTGCTGCAAGGTTCTATTCCAATACTTGAGGAAAAGTTAAAGAAATCGCAGGAAACCTTAAACAGCATCGGCTCAATAAACCTTCGCGCTCTTGAAGTTTACGACGAAATTAAGAAAGAGTACGACAATGTTCGGGAAAAGACAGAAACAATACAGAAAGAAAAAGGAGAAATAACCAAAATAATTGAAGAAATTGATAGGAAAAAGAAAAAGACTTTTATGAAAACTTTCAAGGCCATCAGCTCTTTATTTTCACAAAATTTCTCAAAACTTTACTCCAAAGGAACAGCGTATCTTGAAATTGAAAACAAGGAAGATATGTTTGATGGCGGAATTGATATAATTGTTAAACTCGCGAAAGGGAAATATTTTGACATTCATTCTTTGTCTGGAGGAGAGCAGACTCTCGTTGCACTCGCTCTTTTGTTCGCGATTCAGGAACATAAACCTTACCATTTTTATATCTTAGACGAAATTGACGCCGCCCTTGACAAGAGAAACTCCGAACGGCTTGCTGGTTTGCTGGCACAATACACGAAAAAAGGGCAGTATATTATTGTAACGCACAACGACGCGATAATCCTTGACTCAAAAGTTCTTTACGGCGTTTCAATGCACGAAGGCGTTTCCAAAATCTTGAGTCTTAAGGTTAATTAGATTTGATAAACCAATCTGCCTTCTGAAGTTTCGGTAGGTCCACCTTGTGATTTCTTGTAGTAAACTTTCAAAAGACTATCAAAAATGTCTGCTTCAGCAAAGGGGCAACCGACAGAAAAGATTCTTGCTCCTTTTTCGGGAATTTCAATAAACGAAGAGGGAGAACTGCAACCTTCAACTGCGAAATCTCTAATTATGTAATCATCAAAGCCGATATTCTCTATTCTGAAAGAAATTTCTTGTTTTGAAAAATCAACTTTCCATACGGAACATTCAAACGGCACTTCCAACTCACACGCATTATTTATTTCTTCAGTCAATTCTGTTGCTTCAACAGCGTCTTCGCTAACAACTTCTCCCGTTATTTCTTTATCAGAAGCACGATAAACTCCAATAACGGTAAGCACTATAACCGCAAGAATCAGGATTAAAATCAGATAAGCTTGTCCCTTTTTCATGTATCTCTGAGATTCTTTTCTTATTTATCTTTTTCTTTGATGGAATATTTAGTTTTTTATATCTCTTTTAACTGGCAAAAAAATAAAAATGGGAAGTAGCAGTCTTGTAATTTTTTCGGCGTTGAGCATCATCTTTTTGGCACAATTAGCTTCCGCTTCTTGTTCTCTTGATGTTAATCTGATTAATCACAAGTCAGGACTCTCTCGAGAGTGCAAACAAAATAGAAATTGTTGTCAAATGTGAGTCGCCTCGGTCGCTTCGCGACAATTAGTCTGCTATGTAAAGAGTAAGATATTTTGCTGTAATTTTAATCTTTTTTAGCATGGAAAGACAAAGAATAGGTGCTATTAATGAACTAGTAAAACAATCATTCGAAGAATGTTTTAGAGCAGATTTACAAGTCAGGGACTTTAGTCCGCGGAAAACGAAAAAAGCACAACTCCCAAAAACTTAACTACCAATGCAAGTTTTGTCGCAAAATCGGGAGTTGCCCAATTTCTGAAATTCCGGAAGATAGTTTATGTAAGTTCTCGGAAATTTCTTAACAGAAATTTTCCGAAATTATCACGTAATAATTTTACAAATTATTTTGAGACCTTGCCTCCCGCAAGTGCGACACCGCCGCCAGTATGCAAAATATTTTAAACGGCTTTAATTATTGAGTAAAATGTTAAACGCAAAAAGAACAAGCTGGGATTTATCTCCGATTATGCAAGATGCAGGAGAAGAAAACATAAAAAAAGAACTCCGGGAAGTGAGAGGAGCAAACGCGGATTTTATAAAAAAATGGAAAAACCGCGACGACTATCTTAAAAAGCCTGCTGTTTTGAAAGAAGCACTCGACGATTTAGAAAAGATATCAAGAAATTACGGCTCATCCGGAAACCCGGGGTTTTATTTTGGTCTTTTATCCTCGCTAAGGCAAGACGACACTAATGTAAAAGCAAAACTAAACCAAATCGACGAAGCGTCAACAAAAATACAAAACGATACTCTTTTCTTCTCGCTAAACATTTCAAAAATACCAAAGGAAGAACAGGCAAAGTTTCTCGGTGCTCTGGAACTTGCGGAATACAAGCATTTCTTAGAGTCCGCGTTTGAATCGGCAAAGTATATTCTGACAGAGCCCGAAGAAAAAATCATGAATCTAAAAAGCCCAATGGCTCATGGCTATTGGGAACAAATGATTGAAACCCTCCTTTCTAAACAAGAAAGAAAAGTTGTTATAGACGGAAAAGAAGAAACAAAGAATTTTTCGGAAATATTAAAACTAACTGAAGAAACAAACAAAGAAACAAGAGAGGAAGCCGCAAAAGTGTTCGGTGAAATTCTTGCCCGCTACTCTGAAGTTGCAGAGGCAGAAATGAACGCAGTCTTGGCAAACAAAAAAGTAAATGACGAGCTTCGTGGCTTTTCGCGTCCTGACTCTGAGAGGCACTTAGAAGATAACTTAACAACGGAAACTGTTGACCAGCTCATTAAGGCCGTAACAGAAAAGTTTGAGCTGTCAAAAAAGTTCTATGAACTAAAAGCCAAACTTTTCAAGGTAGATAAAATAAGATACTTTGAAAGAGCAGTTTCATACGGCGAACAAAAAATGAAATATCCCTACGAAAAAGCAATTGAGCTTGTGAATAAAACCTTCTCCGGTTTAGATAAAAAATTTTCCGACATTCTTGAAAGATTCTCCGAAAAAGGACAGATAGATGTCTTCCCGAAAAAAGGAAAGCATGACGGAGCGTTCTGCACGGATTATCTTCCGATACAACCAACTTACATCCTTCTTAATCACAACGATACGCTTAAAGACGTTACAACAATCGCACACGAAGCGGGGCACGGAATAAACGCCGAGTTGATGAAAGAAAAACAAAACGCTCTAAACCTCGGGACTCCTAAATCAACCGCCGAAGTTGCAAGCACATTCTTTGAAGATTTTGTTTTGAACGAACTGTTAAAAAAAGCTGGGGAGGAGGAAAGACTGTCAATTTTGATAGAAAAGTTATCAGGAGATGTCTCAACAATTTTCAGGCAGACTGCTTTTTACAATTTTGAAATGGAACTCCACACTGAATTCAGAAAAAAAGGATATTTATCAAAAGAAGAAATCGGGGCAATGTTCAAAAAAAATATGAGTAGTTATATGGGAGAATTCGTTGACACTTCAGAGGCGGGCAACTGGTGGATTTACGTTCCTCACTTTAGAAATTTCTTCTATGTCTACTCTTATACTTCCGGCTTGTTAATCTCAAAAGCACTTCAGGCAAAAGTTAAAGAAAATCACGAATTTATTGAGAAGGTTAAAGATTTTCTTTCTGCGGGAACTTCCGATTCTCCGGAAAATATTTTTAAAAAAATGGGCGTTAATATCGCTGACAAAGAGTTTTGGAATCAAGGTCTTAATGAATTTGAATCATTGTTAAACCAAACTGAAGAACTCGCTGTAAAGCTCGGAAAAATATGATGTGGCGTCCTGATTTCTAACATAGCTCGTCGCTGTTTCAAGCTAGATAAAACCAAGCGAAGACACAAACTTCCCCGGGTTCCATAAATGCCATCGCGGATAACGAAGCCCCGCTTTTTCATTCGCACGAAAAAACAAATATGTCAAACCACCTTTCAAAATCTGCAAAGCTTTTATCATAGGCATCAAAATCTCCACGATGTAATAATTATTTTTATTTCGTGCACCATTCATAGATGCCACATTGAAACCACGACGCTGTGCACTCTCCTTTCATATTTTTCTTCATAGCTCTCGCTGACTAAAATTTGTTTTTCCATTTCATCTCCTCTCGAAAATTTATTTAGAACCAGAAAGTTACCACTATTTCTTTTGTGCAATAGTCTACAATCTATCTCATTCAAAGCCGAGGATTTCTTACGGAGAGTTAGCTAAGTTATTTAAACTAAAAACCCTCTTCTTCAAGTAATGGCCTTGCTGAAATTTAAAGAGGTTAGCAAATCCTTTGGAAAAAAAGAAGTGTTAAGAAACGTGTCTTTTAGTGTAAAAAAAGGAGAAATCTTCGGGATTATAGGAGTCAGCGGTGCGGGGAAGAGCACTTTGTTCAACATTCTTATGGGCCTTGTAACTAAGGACGCCGGGAGTATCACTCTCGAAGGAAAGGACATAAGCAAAGATGAGAAAAATCTTAGAAGAAATACTGGATTTGCTACACAATCTAATATGCTTTTTGATGAGTTGAACATAAGAGAAAACGGTCTCTACTTCGGATCTTTGTATGGAATGAAGAGGAAAGAAGTCAAAGAAAGATTAAATAAACTTCTAGAGCTTTTAAGTCTTGAAAAAGCGGAAAAAACTTTGGTGAAAAACTTATCTGGCGGAATGAAAAAAAGAGCAAATCTTCTAATTTCTTTAATACATAAGCCTCTCCTTTTACTCTTGGATGAACCCACGGGAGGTCTCGACCCAATTTTGCGAAAAGTGTTGTGGAAATATATAAAAGAGATAAATAAAACAGGCACAACCGTCCTCGTGGTTTCCCATCTAATCGACGAAATAGAAGCAAACTGTGATAAAGTAGGAATTATGAAAAACGGGAAAATAATTGCCTTGGCAAGTCCAAAACAATACAAAGAGCACTACGGAGAAAAAACTTCTCTCGAGAAGATATTCGGAGAGTTTATGAAAAATGAAAATATTTAACATAGTCATAAAGGATTTGAAAATAGTAACAAGAAATTGGACTTACTTCGCAGTCTTATTTATTTTCCCATTCTTTTTAATTCTAACCTCCGCAGTTTTACTGAATTCTAATAGTCTAAAGAATGTTAGAGTTGGGTTTTTCAATGAGGGAGACAATCTTCGTTCATTAGACAATTTAGGCAACATAAGAAACTACGGTTCTTTAGGAAGTTGCTTGTTTGACCTTACGAATTATAGAATAAGCGTTTGTATACATGCCAGAAATGTAGAGAATGAGCAACAAATTGATGTTTACGTGGACAACACTAAAAGAATCATAGAACTTTATACTAAACAAGCGATACTTGAAGAAATATTCCAAGAGCAAACAAACTTATTAGAAGAAACTTCTGGCGATATTGATTCTCAACTTTCCATTTATTCAACTTCTATCGAAGAAGCGCAGATGGAGCTGGTTCGGGCGGAAAAAGAGCTGGATGATTTAGAAATTAAATTAATGGGATATAAATCTAATCTTACAATTGCAAGAAATAACTTCAACCAAGTTTACTTTGAAGTTAAATCTATGGAGCCACAGATTCAGTCGACAAAGTCAACAATTTTAAGCTCGCAAATATCCCAAGACCAGTCTATCTCCGAAATAAGATTAGATTTAAACAATATAAGAACAGACCTTCAGGTAATAAAAGAATTCCTCCCTGGAGAGCTAAGCGGTGGAGCGCTTGATTTTGTTAATCTCAATTTAGATGCCTCTTTAAGCTCGCTAAATAAAATAGATTCGGCTCTGAGTTCTCTAGAACAGAGCTACCCGGACGCAGAAGTCTTAGACCTGCTTAATTTAATAGAAAACCTGATTACCAGATTAGATGAGGTTAAAAATTTCCTCGACGCTTTAAACGAAGATTTGGAGTCAGCAATTCAAGATACCAGAAACAGCAGGAAAAGAGTTGAGCAGTTTCAAGAAAAATTATATAATGCCCAAAACGATTTATCTCGATTCAAAAACAATAACGAGGATAAACCAATTACCCTTAATTTTAAGAAGGCGTTTCCGGTCATTAGCAGTGATTTAGTTTTGATATCATTTCCCTTTGTTGTCTCGATAATTATAACTTTTTCCTCTCTGGTCCTGTCAAATAAGTTCATTCTCAACTCTGTAAACAAACCAAGCCATCTCAGAGAAATGATTACTCCATCAAAAGATGTAAGCTTCGTGATTTCTGACTATCTGGTAAATCTCCTTTTTATCTCTGTCCAGGTTGTAGTTCTTATTTTGATAGGGGTGTTCTGGTTGCAAATTTCTCCAAGTTCAATACCCTTATTTCTCATTTCGGTAATGATTGCTTCTTCTATTTTTATATTTTTAGGAATTAGTTTAGGGTATTTGATAAAATCAGAAAGTCTGTCTGTTTTGATAACCATGTTCTTGCTTATGTTCTTTCTTATTTTTTCGGACATTCTAGTTCCATCCACCCTTTCTGGAGCATTCGTAAGATATATGATTAACCTTAGCCCGTTTGTAATTCTTAATAATCTGTTAAGAGACTTAATAATAGTTGGAAAGCAGGGTTCTCAACTCATTCTTCCTTTATTCCGCCTGTCAGTCATATTTGTCTCAACTTTCTTCATAGCTTATCTTTCAAGGAAAGCGTCAAAAGACAACATAGTTAGATAAGTTTATATTAGTAAAAAACAAATGATTTTATGAAAAGATGGATAGCCGCCTTGCTCATCATCCTGATAGTGATAATGACTCTGGTTTTTTTGCTAATAGCTTCGTTGGACATAATCTTTTCGGAATTAGAGAACAAAAATACAGCTTACGTCAAAAGCCCTAATTTAGAAGAAGATGTTTTTCAAGACCGGAGTAATCAAGATTATCTAAATCCGGACAAAAGTGGCATTCATTTTGGACCGCCATTGGATTAAAAGTGAAAAAACAAACAGCAACTTTCGCGATGGGATGTTTCTGGAAACCAGATTTGCTGTT
>Ga0210057_1004638_pt1 | contig 18117 bp, 18 predicted proteins | sample CryGeyCG2114_010_2_FD_183968 | JGI IMG/M metagenome (GOLD analysis project Ga0210057, IMG submission 183968) | Groundwater microbial communities from aquifer - Crystal Geyser CG10_big_fil_rev_8/21/14_0.10 (SPAdes) (version 2) | ecosystem: Environmental > Aquatic > Deep subsurface > Groundwater ...
AAATTCAGAAATCAAACCAGAAAAGATCTCATTGACCAGATTAAAATTCAAAAAATTGTCGAAAAGCTTCTTGCTTCAAAAATTGTAATAACTGACGTTGATCTTAAAGACTACTTTACTAAAAACAAATCTTTATTCGGTACAAACCCAATTTTTGATAAAGTCAAAGACCAAGTTAAAAATCAGCTTTTCCAGCAAAAACTATCTGAGCAGTACAGCGCATGGATAACAGATCTTAAAACTAAAGCAAAAATCCTTTACTTCGTAAACCTCTAGGCTATACTTAGTTAAATGAAGATTTTGGGAATTGATCCGGGTACGGCAACGACAGGTTGGGGAATGATAGAAACAAACGGTAAACAGTGTACTGTCGATAGTTGGGGACTGATAGAAACAGAAAAAGATGAAAAGGCAGAAACGCGCCTGAACAAAATTTATGGAGAAACGCTGGCGGTGTTGAAAAAACTTTCTCCGGATGTTTTTGTTTATGAAAAAATTTTCTTTGCCACCAATGCCAAAACCGTAATCTCCGTCGGTCAAGCCCAAGGGGTAATGCTTCTCGCAGCTTCCCGGAGTAAACTTGCAGTTGCCAGTTATGCGCCGGGAACTATTAAAAAGTTAATTACAGGGAATGGCAGAGCCAATAAAAAAGATGTTCAGCAGGCAATTAGAAAGATTTTGGGAAACCAAGTAAAAAGTAAGGCCCATAAAAAAACCCATTTTGACGACGCTGCGGATGCACTGGCAATAGCGCTTACGCATGCCATGAAAGAAGGTGATAAAAATGTTTAAGATAGGGAAAGTTACTCATTACTATGACAAAATAGGTGTTGCGATTGTAGAACTTGCAGGACAGCTTTCCGTGGGAGACAAAATAAAATTTGTCAGAGGCGGAGAAGACGTGTATGAACAGACGGTTGATTCGATTCAAATAGAACATGAGAAAAAAGAGTCGGCCGGCAAAGGTGATGTTGTTGGACTTAAGACCGAAAAAGAAGTGAAAGAAGGCGCAGAAGTATTTAAACTGTAGTAAGATACGTAAGTGAACATTATCTGGCAGGAAGATAAAAAGCTAAAACATCAACTAAAAAAAACGATTAAGCAAGCCGGTGTGAGTTGGGTTAAAGCTTCAAGAATTTTTACTTATCGGTCGATTAATGCAAAAACAAGAGCCTATGCAAGAATCTGGGGGCTTTCCCGAATCTGGCAGAAAGCATTAAAAGTAGGACCGGCTTATATTTTAGAAGTAATCTCGGAAAAGTATGACAAACTTTCAGACCACGACAAAAGTAAAGTTCTTCTTCATGAAGTTGCCCATATTCCAAAGAATTTTTCAGGAGCTTTAGTTCCTCATATAAGACGAGGGAAAGGAAATTTCAATAAGAAAGTAAACAAACTTATCAAGAAACTTAAATAGATATGAACATAATTGTTTTACACGGAGATTACACCACCAAGTTATACGAAAGATTAAGCAAATTTATTGACGTTGCCAAAAAAAGAGATTGGGAAATTGTAAATGATGAAATCAACCAAACCCCTTCTCTTTTTAATAAAGAAGCCTTAACCATTGTCAGAAAATATAATTTAATTACCAAAAGAGATATTCGGAATATCGTAAAAATACCCGGAACGCTAGTCATCTACCACGAAGGCCATATTCCCCAATTATTCTTAAAAGATCTTCCCAAAGAAACAAAAATCGAAGAATTTAAACTACCAAAACTAATCTGGAATTTTTTGGACAATATCTCTGTTAAACTTCTCCATGAAGTTATCAAAACAGAACCAGTAGAATTTGTATTCTCTCTTCTTTCAAAACGCTTTAGAGATCTTTATTGGGTGAAGAATGAATCACGAATTATGAATTATGCGCCATGGCAGATAAGTAAATTAAAAAAACAATCAGAGAAATATACCACCCGCGAGGTGGTACAGATTATTAATAAACTTGCGGAAATAGACATCAAAGTAAAAACTTCAAAAGCTGATTTAATTTCAGAACTTGACCTACTACTGATTAAGTCTTTAGAATGAGAAGCATCAAATGATAATCGATCCATCAATTTTCAGGGACTACGATATAAGAGCAGTTGCAGGCAAACAGCTTGATGAAGAAGGGCTTGTACGGGTTGCTCAAGCAATTATCAGGCTCTTTAATCCCAAACGTGTTCAGATAGGTCACGACATGCGTGTAACTTCGCCAAGATTTCATCAATTGTTTATCGAAACTTTTTTAAATTCCGGTATTGATGTATTTGATTTAGGCCTTCTTTCTACAGACATGTTGTTTTACGCCGCAGGTATTTACGATGAAGATTTATCAATTACGATTAGTGCATCACATAATCCGCCTGAATATAACGGCATTAAAATGGCCAAGAAAGGATCCCTTCCTGTAAATGAAATTAGCAAAATAAAAGATCTGGCTATTTCTAGCCAAGATTTAGAGGTTAAATCCGACAAAAAAGGAACATTACAAAAAAGAGATATTATGCAAGGTTGGATCAATCACATTCTTAAATTTATAGATGTACCAAAAATGAAACCTTTTAAGGTTGTGTCTGATACAGGTAATGGCATGGCGGGATACTATTTGCCGATTTTGGAAGAAAAATTGCCTTGGAAAGTAACACAACTCTTTTACAAACTTGATGGAACTTTCCCTAATCATGTTCCGAGCCCAATTGAAGAAAAAAACCGAATTGATTGCACAAATAAAGTCAAAGAATTAAATGCGGACTTTGGTTTGGTTTTTGACGGTGATGGCGACAGAGTTTTTATGATTGATGAAAAAGGAAGAACACTTTCAGGAACTATAATGACTGCAATAATTGCTGAAAATATTTTGAAAAATAAACCAGGTGCAACAATTTTATATAATGCCATTGTCGGACGTATTGTCCCTGAAATAATACAGAAAAATGGAGGTAAACCTTTACGTGTTCGAGTTGGCTATACCCTTATTAAAAAAGCTATGCGTGATAACGATGCAGATTTTTGCGGAGAGCATTCAGGACATTATTTTTTCAAAGAGAACTTCTTTGCTGACTCAGCCATAATTGCAGCGCTTATTGTTGCGGAACTGATGTCTGTCAAAAATAAAAAATTATCAGAGTTTTATGATGAATATAACAAATATTTTGATTCTGGTGAAATAAATTTCACTGTTCAGGATAAAGAACGGATTATGAAATCTTTAGAACAGGAATATAAACCAATAGCAAAGTCTACAGATTGGCTAGATGGAATATCTGTTTGGTTTGATAATTTCTGGTTTAATGTAAGACCTTCTAACACAGAACCTCTATTAAGACTAAATATTGAAGCAAACACAAGCACTATTTTGGAAGAAAAAGTAAAAGAGTTGGTTCTCAAAATCGAAAAGATGGGCGGAAAGGAAAAAATTTTAAAAATGAATACTAATTTAGATAAAATGGAAATCGGAAAGGCCCTTGAACTTTTTCCTGAGCAAATAAAAACTGCATTTGATCAGGCAATTAAAAGTAATATTCCGAAATTCGACTTTGATTCTGTGGTTATCAGCGGAATGGGAGGTTCTTCAAATGCCGGGAAAATAATAGAGAGTTTAATTTCCGATAGTTTCAAAAAACCCTTCGTTGTTTTTAATGACTATGGGCTTCCAAGTTGGGTAAATCAAAATACGCTTGTTGTTTTAAACAGCTATTCGGGAAATACCGAAGAAACACTTTCAGCATATGAAGCCGTCAAGAAAGTTAATGCTAAGATAATTGGAGTAACTACGGGAGGGAAACTTGCTGAGTTAATAGCGAGCGGAGAAATTAAAGGAGCTATTGTTAAGGCAGGAGACACCAACCCATCAGGGTATCCCAAAAGCGGATTGGGATTATCCTTCGGTGCTCTATTCGGATCACTAATTAAAGCAGGTGTTTTAATTTTTACTCAAGATGATCTTTTTAACTCTCTTAAAGAGCTGGAGGAAATCCGAAAATTATGGAATGTCAAAGAAGTTGCTAAGGAATTTGAGAAGAAAATTCCCGTGCTTTTTTCATCAAAACAACTTCTTGGTCCGCTCAATGCCGGAAGAAACGCAATTTGCGAAATAGGCAGAACCTTTACTTTGTTTTTTGATTTTCCCGAAATTAATCATGTACTTATCGAGGCAACTCTTAAGCCCGATTTTGTTAAGGAAAAGGTTAAATATTTATTTTTTGAAAGCGAATTCGATCACCCCAGAATAAAATTAAGATATAAAATAACGAAGAAAATATTTGATACACAGGGTCTCAGTTACCAAAGTTACATGCTTCAAGGGAAAGACAGATTAACTCAAGTTTTAGAGATTCCCCATTATTGCGCATGGTTAGGTTTTTACCTTTCTATGCTTGAAGGAGTTGATCCCGGCCCTGAGCCCTGGATTATCGAACTTAAAAATCTTCTTTCTCAGCCTGTTCATTGAAAATAAAGTACACATCGGAGGTGTACAAGTATACAAAGCTAATCAAAATTCAAGTGCTTGATATTTTCAAGAGTTTTTTGATAATCAGCGTTATCAAAAACGAAGTTTTTATATTTTTGCCTATCGTTAAAACTGGAATAAATAATACTTTTGCTGCAAATTTCAAATTGGCTACCTGTAACGTATTCAGCGAATGACGACCAAGTATAATTCAAAAGGTCGGTTGTCTTCTTCACTACACCCGAAGAAAATGGATTTAGATGAATATATCTGGATACGTGCAAGAGTTGTTCTTCGGAATCGACCCTAACTGCTTTAAACTGACCCTGTAAAAGATGTCCTGTTCTGTCATTTTTAATGTTAAAGTATTTTGTGTAACTGTTCTGAAAATTTGCAAGAAATTTGGAAATGCCATTGTCTATATTTTGCTTGAGGAGCAAATGAAAGTGATTTGGCATGAAACAATATGAAATTATGTCAGCATGTTTTTGACTATTACTTAATCTGGCCCAGATTTCTTTTCTTTGATCTGAAGAAAGCAGCAAAAACTTAGAGAATCTTATTGGATAATCTTTACAATTGTAAAATCTCAGAATATTTACGGCTCTTTTATAATCTGCTACTCCGTTAAATATTGGTTGTTTATTAACTCCTCTGTTAAATACGTGATAGTAATAATCATTAACAAGCGGGCAATAACGAGCAGGCATAGTTAAATATTAGCTATATCTACCGATGTGTCAATGGCAATACACCTCCGATGTGTACCTTGTGTGTACCTTGTTTTAACCGGCTTAAAATGTAGTATTATGAATGTATGAGTTCTGCTCAGGAATTGATAATACCGCTTTCTAAAATCCGTAAAGACGATACTTCTTTAGTCGGAGGAAAAGGAGCCAATCTGGGAGAGATGATTGCTGCAGGTTTTCCTGTCCCTAACGGTTTTGCTTTAACAATTTACGCATACGATCTGTTTTTGGAAGAAAATGGAATTTATTCAAAAATATTTGCTTTATTAAAAGATCTTGATGTTTCTAATACCGACAGACTAACTGAAGTAGCCAAAAAGATTCAGGCTATTATCAAAAACAGCAAAGTACCGCAGGAATTAATTAAAGAAGTAATCTCTTTTTACAAAAAGCTTTCCGGCTTTATGAACTACGCTTTAGTTGCCGTAAGAACTTCAGCAACGGCAGAGGATATGCCTAAAACGTCCTTTGCCGGAATGGGAGAAACGATCTTGAATGTTAAAGGAGAGGCAAATCTTTTGGAAGCCGTTAAAAGATGCTGGGCTTCGCTTTTTACCGCCAGATCAATTTTTTATAGAGTTGAAAATAAAATTCCTCACGAAAAAGTAAAAATATCCGTGATAGTTCAAAAAATGATTCAATCGTCAGTTTCCGGAGTTATTTTTTCAATTGATCCGGTAACCAATGAAAAAGATAAAATCGTAATAGAATCAGTCTGGGGCTTGGGAGAAATGATAGTCCAGGGTTCTGTTACTCCCGATAGATACGTTGTCCAAAAAGAAACATTTAAAATTCTTTCTAAAGAAATCTCAGAGCAAGAAGTTCAATTAATAAAAATAGGAACTGAGACAAAAGAGGTAAAGGTCCTGAAACATGTTCAGGACAGGCAAAAAATTACCGACGAGGAAATTATTAAACTGGCAAAATATGCAGACCGTCTGCAAAAACATTATTATTTTCCTCAGGATATCGAATGGGCTAAAGAAAAAAATAAGCTATATATAGTCCAAACAAGACCTGTAACAACCTTGGGAACAGTTAAAAAAGAAACAAAGGACAATCGAATGCCGGGACTGACGCCGGTTTTAACCGGAGCCCCTGCATCTCCCGGAATAGGATCGGGTGAAGTTAAAATTGTCAGAAAAAATAAAGAAATTTCAAAAATAAAAGACGGCGATGTTTTGGTTGCCAAAATGACCTCACCCGATTACGTTCCGGCAATGAAAAAAGCCTCTGCAATAATTACCGACGAAGGGGGACTTACTTCCCATGCGGCAATTGTTTCAAGAGAGCTGGGGATTCCCTGCGTTGTTGGTACTAAAGACGCCACCACAAAATTAAAAGAGGGAGTGATTGTGACGGTTGACGGAGAAATCGGAGAGGTTTATTTCGGCTCGATCAAAAAAGTGTCTAAAAAACCTGAAATTCCGGAGTCTATTTCTCTTTTAAAAATTAAAACCGCCACCAAACTCTACGTTAATTTGGCCGAGCCGGAAAACGCAGAGAAGGTTGCCAAACTTCCGGTTGACGGAGTCGGTCTTCTAAGGGCCGAGTTTATGATTAGTGGTATTGGGATTCATCCAAAGGAGGCAATCAAGCTTAAGAAACAGGACGATTTTGTAGAAAAACTGGCAAAACAAATAGAAACCTTTGCCAAAGCGTTTTACCCAAGACCGGTTATTTATCGAACAACAGATTTTAAAACTAATGAATATCGAAGCTTGAAAGGAGGGAAATATTGGGAACCGAAAGAACCCAATCCTTTAATGGGCTTTCGCGGAGCGTTTCGTTATGTTGCAAACCCGGACGTATTTAACCTTGAACTGGAAGCTATCAAAAAAGTCAGGGAAAAATACGAAAACCTGCATATCATGATTCCGTATGTCCGTTCACCGAATGAGCTTAAAAAAGTCAGAAATTTAGTTGCCTCAAGCGGCCTTTTTGCCAAATCCTCGTTTAAATTCTGGATGATGGTTGAACTGCCCGTCAACGTAATTTTACTGGAAGATTTTATTAAAGTTGGCCTTGACGGTGTTTCCATCGGCTCAAACGATTTAACGATGCTGTTTGAGGGAACCGATCGGGATAATTCCGAAGTTTCTTCCGCCTTTGACGAAAGATCTCCCGCTATCGCCTGGGCTATCAAACGGATTATTAAAATCTGCGGCAAATACCACATTTCCGTTTCAATTTGCGGCCAGGCACCGAGCGAATATGAAGATTTTGCAGAGAATCTTGTTAAAATGGGAATAACCTCAATTTCAGTAAATCCCGATGCTATTTACAGAATTAAAAATGTTATAGTTAATACCGAATGAATGAGTAAAATCACCAAAATTTGGGCCAGAGAAATATTGGATTCAAGGGCCATCCCCACCATTGAAGTGATGGCCCAGGCCGAAAGCGGTTATGTTGCCGTTTCTTCGGTCCCCTCGGGAGCGTCAACCGGAGCTCACGAAGCGCTAGAACTGAGAGATAATGACAGGGAAAGATTTAACGGACTGGGTGTTTTAAAGGCAGTGGAGAACATCAATCAAATCCTTGGCCCTCAGATTACCGGTCTGGATATTCTTGATCCTTTTGCTATTGATAAAAAATTGATCGATCTTGACGGATCGAAAAACAAAAGCAAATACGGAGCCAATGCCGCTTTGGCTTTGTCGGAGGTCATTATAAAATTAGGTGCCAGCGACAGCAAGCTGACACTTTATTCCTGGATCGGCGAACTGGCCAAAAAAGCAGGCATTAAATCCGATCTGAAAATTCCCGTCCCTCTTTTTAATATGATTAACGGAGGCAAGCACGGAGCGGGAAATTTAGATTTCCAGGAGTTTTTCATTATTCCCGCTTCTTCAAAAACTTATTCTCAAGGACTTGAGGCAGGTGTTGAAATATATCATGCCATAGGAACCAATCTGCAAAGAAAGGGCGCAATTCACTCTGTCGGCGATGAGGGAGGCTTTGCTCCAAATCTTTTCACCAATGCCGACGCTCTCGAGCTTTTTGTCGAATCGGTCAGGGAAACCAAATACGAAATGGGCAGGGATGTTTTTTTAGGTCTAGATGTCGCCTCCGATTCATTCTATAAGGATGGCAGCTATCAAATAAGAGACAAATCCTCCCCGCTTGATGACAATGGACTTTTGGAATATTACAAAACTATTAATAACCAATATCATTTGGCGGTTTTGGAAGATCCTTTTTATGAAGACGGCTGGGGAAGCTGGCAAAAATTGACAGCGGAATTTGGGAATCAAATCGCCATTGTCGGGGACGACCTCTTGGCAACAAATTTTAAAAGAGTTCAAAAGGCAATTACTGAAAAAGCTTGTAACACCGTTTTAATAAAGCCTAATCAAATAGGGACAATCTCCGAAACATTATCTGTGATTAAATTGGCTAAAGAAGCAAATTGGAAAGTAATTGTTTCTCACAGATCAGGGGAGACAAATGATAGTTTTATCGCTGACTTTGCGGTCGGGATTGGAGCAGATTATGTAAAGTTCGGAGCTCCGGCAAGGGGAGAGAGGGTTGCTAAATATAATAGGCTTTCTTCAATAGAAAATGAAACTCACTAATTCAAAATTTGTTTGTCTGGTAATCTTAGACGGATGGGGAATAGCCGCACCCGGACCGGGAAATGCCATATCGCAGGCCAATACTATTAATATGAATCGATTCTGGGCTTCCTACCCTCACACCCAGCTTACGGCATCAGGGGAAGCCGTAGGGCTCCCCAGAAGCGAAGCGGGGAATACCGAAACAGGACATTTAAATATCGGCGCAGGCAGAATTGTCTATCAGGATTTAAAAAGAATTAGTATGGCTATTGCCAACGGAACTTTTTTCCAAAATCCTGCGCTTTTGGGAGCAATTGACCACGTAAAGAAAAATTCCTCAAATCTTCACATCATGGGTTTAATTGGCGCTTCAGGAATTCATTCCGACATGGAGCATCTAACTGCTTTACTTGAGCTTGTGGGAAAACAGAGACTAACTAATAATGTTTTTCTGCATCTATTCACCGACGGCAGAGATTCTCCGCCAACGTCAGCTTCCGAATATATCAAAAAAGTCAGAGAAGATATCCAAAGAGAAAAAGTGGGAACTATTGCCTCAATTATGGGCAGGTATTGGGCCATGGACAGAGACAGACGTTGGGAAAGAACAGAGAAAGCCTACAGTGCCCTGACTTTAGGTCAGGGCCAATTAGTTAAAACTCCGGAAGAAGCAATTGAAATGTCATATAAAGACGGAAAGACAGATGAATTTATAGAGCCTTCTTTAATTACCGATCCAAAAGGAACTCCAATTGCAACCATTAAAGAAAACGATGCTGTCATATTTTTTAATTTTAGAATCGATAGGCCAAGACAATTAACCGCTTCGTTCGTTGTCGAAGATTTTTCAAACCAAAGTATATTTTTGGATTTTGATCCTTATTTGGAAAAATACGAAAAAACCCACCTTGTTGAAAGAATTGTTAAAAAGGGGAATGTCTTTGAAAGAGGGCCCAGACTAAATAATCTCTATTTTGTAACCATGACCGAATACAGCCAATCACTTCTTGATGCAGGAACCCATGCCGCCTTTCTTCCGGAACACGTTGATATACCTTTGGGGAAAGTGATATCCGATGCAGGCTTAAAACAAATGCGTATTGCGGAAAGCGAGAAGGAAAGATTTGTAACTTATTATTTTAATGGATTAAGAGAAGAAGCGTTTCCCGGAGAGGAAAGAATAATTATTCCTTCCCAAAAAGTGGCCACATATGATTTAAAACCGGAAATGTCCGCATATGAGATAACAGATACGCTTCTTTCTAAATTAAAAGAGCCTTTGGATTATTCTTTTATTCTGGTTAATTTTGCCAACCCCGATATGCTGGGCCATACCGGAAGCATAGGTCCAACAGTAAAAGCCTGCACCATACTTGATGAATGTTTAGGCAGAATCGCCAATTCAATTCTTTCTCTTAACGGAACACTTCTAATTTCAGGAGACCATGGGAATGCCGAGGAAATGATTGATCCTCAAACAGGACAGATTGATACCGAACATAACGGCAATCCCGTTCCTTTTATTGCCATCTCTAAAGAACTTCTGGGCAGAGCCCAAACTCTGCAATCGGGAATATTGGCAGATATAGCACCAACCGTTCTATCATTATTAGGAATAGAAAAACCCAGCGCAATGACGGAAAGAAGCCTACTTTCTAATCTTTGATTTGAGAAATTCGTAAACAATTGGGGTAATTGAAATTAAAATTATCACGACAACTACGTAGCGGAAATTATTTTTGACAAAAGGCAAATTACCAAAGAAGTAGCCGGTCCAGGTAAAAAGAGAAACCCATAACACTCCCCCTAAAATATTATAAATAATAAAGAATTTGTAAGACATTTTGGCAATTCCGGCCACAAAAGGGACAAAAGTACGGACAATGGGAACAAACCTACCGATAGTTATCGCCTGACCGCCGTATTTATCGTAAAACTTCTGGGTACGAATAAGATACTCCTTCTTAATAAATTTGTGTTCACCCTCAAATACTTTAGGTCCTATAAAATGGCCGACCCAATAATTTATGGTGTCGCCTAAGATAGAGGCAAACAAAAGCAAGATATAAAGTGCAAAGATATTGAGTGAAGAAGAAGCGGCTAAAGCTCCTGCAGCAAATAAAAGGGAATCACCGGGAAGAAATGGCGTTATCACAAATCCCGTTTCCATAAAAATAATCAAAAACAGAAACCCATAAGTTGCCACGCCGTATTGAGATATTACCATCGCCAGATTTTTATCAAGATGGAGAAATATATCGATTATTGTCTTAAAAATTTCTGGCATAGAAGAATTTTAACTTAGAAAGAGTTTGTTTAACAAGAGGAAATAACAAATGTACCACCCGCGAGGTGGTACGAAATTTTACCTTCCAATCTCTTTTCTAAGTTGAGTTATTGTTACAACTCCATCAATTAAAGCGTTAGCCAAATCCTTGGGCGTGTGATGAGCGTGATCATTTAACCTTCTTACCCCCCCATAAAATCTGACAATTCGCCTGCATGATGTGATAAAACAGCAACTACTCCCACCATATCAACCCGCTGAACCTCATTACCATATTTTTCTGCAGCCTCAAGATTTTTCTTTATAAACTTCCTTAGCATACCAGTATTTTAACCATTCAAGTCTAGGTATTCAAGTTTGGAGAACTTACCACCCGCGAGGTGATACGAAAGTCAAATAGTACACCTCCGATGTGTACTATTAAATTAACCTACCGAGGTGGCAATAGTAATCCACTCCCGAGGTGGGATATTCTTTTTTAATTAGTATACCTTCTGACGAGGCCGACGACTTTACCTTGAATGCGGACGTTCTTAACGAAAATAGGAGACATCTTGGCGTTAGCCGGTTCCAGTCTTACCCTGGTTGCTTCTCTAAAAAATCTTTTCAAGGTTGCCATGCCGTTATCTAATAAGGCAACAACTATATCTCCGTTATTCGCGCTTTCCTCCTGTTCAACCACCACATAATCACCGTCTCTGATCTGTTCTTCAATCATCGATTCCCCCCTTACTTGAAGAACGTAGACCCTTTTTTTCTGCGAATAGAAATTGGGGGGAATTGACATGGTTGCATTAGGATCGGTATAGGGTTCAATCGGTGCCCCTGCCGCGATATAACCCAAGATTGGTACACTTACTCCTTGAGGATTAAAATTAATTTCAATATCTTTCAATTCTATGCTTCTTACCTTTCCTCCTTTTCTTTTAATCAGACCTTTGGTTACCAGTGCTTGAAGATGTTCGTGAACTGTTGCTAAAGACGAAACACCTATCGCATCGGCAATTTCTCTTAAGGTAGGAGCACTGCCTTTTGACTGAATATGCTGCTTAATAAAGTCCAAAATCTGTGACTGACGTTTATATATAACTAATGCCATAATTATTTATACGAAGATAGACCGAACTAGTCAACTATATCTTTATAGTACAAATCCAAACATTACCCAAATTATTCCTTTTAACCCACCGAGGTGGCAATAGTAATCCACTCCCGAGGTGGGATATTCTTAGTAAGAATACCACCCGCGAGGTGGAACATTTTCATTCTTTAATTTATACTTCTTTATATATATGATTAAAAAGTTTTTGGTGTTTTTGTTTTTCTGTATAGTTCTTAATTCTTTATTCATAATACCTGCCCATGCCGAAGGCGAGTTTAAGACAGATGTTAATGTCACCTATAAAGTTCAGGAAACAGGCATTACCACCGTAACCAACAATATTACTCTTGAGAATCTTTTTACTAATTTATATGCCACTGCCTACACTTTGGTTTTAGACAATATTAAACCTACCAATCTAACGGCTTCTCAATCGGGGATAACTTTACCGTTCCAAGTAAAAACCGAGGGATCAAAAACCAATATTGTTATCTCCTTCCCTGATGCTTTGGTCGGAAAAGGAAACAAAAGATTATTTAGTGTTTCCTACGATGATCCTACCATTGCCCAAAGAACGGGAGAGGTTTGGGAAATATCAATCCCCAGGCTTTCTTCCGACTCCTCATTTTCTTCATATAATTTGTCTTTTTTGGTTCCCAATTCCTTTGGCGATGAAGCCTATCTCTCACCTAATCCGGAAAAAAAGGAGGTTAAAGACGGTTATAAAGTTTACTTATTCAACAAAGAATCTATTTCAAAAACGGGAATTATGGCAGGCTTCGGAAAATTTCAGGTCTTTGCCTTTAACCTTATTTATCATCTTGAAAATCCTTTAGTTAAATCGGCCCTTATCGAAATTGCTCTTCCTCCCGACACATCTCTTCAAAAAGTATATTTTTCGTTAATTGATCCCAAGCCAAGCAATGTAAGAGTTGACGATGACGGTAACTGGCTGGGAACTTTTACGTTGGCGCCTCGCCAACGAGTGGATATTAAAGCAGAGGGATCGGTTCAGATATTCGCAGGGCCAAGACCTTACTTGACCCCGCAGGAATTAGCTTTAGAAAGCAACCTTCTTGCAACAGATTTGTGGCAAGCTTCCGATCCTGTAATTTTAGAACTTGCTCATAAGTATAAAACGCCTAGGGAGATATATAATTTTGTTGTTAATTACCTCTCGTACGATTTTGAAAGGGTAAAGCCAAATGCAGTCAGACTGGGGGCTTTGAAAGCTATTAAAAATCCAAAAAATGCAATCTGTATGGAATTTACCGATTTATTCATTGCAATTGCAAGAGCGGCAAAAATTCCCGCAAGGGAAATAAACGGCTTTGCCTATACCGAAAACCTCAAGATCCAGCCCCTCTCGCTTGTTTCGGATGTTCTTCACTCATGGCCGGAATACTGGGATTCGAATAAAAAAACCTGGATTTCAATTGATCCTACTTGGGGAGCAACAACCGGAGGAATAGATTATTTTAACAAACTTGATCTTAGGCACTTTGCTTTTGTAATTCATGGTGTCGACCCTCAAAAACCGTATCCCCCCGGGTCCTACAAACTTGGTCCAAACCCCCAAAAAGATGTTTTTGTTAACTTTGGCCAATTACCTATCGAAAGAAACCCTAAAATTAAAATTGTCAGTGAAGTTGAAAAATTTATTCCTTTTACCCCGCAAAAAATACTGGTCAGCATAGAAAATGCAGGCGTTGCCGCTTCATATAATTTAACGCCACAGATATTTTTCGATAACCAACTCGTTGAAAGCAAAAATATTCAGGCCCTGCCTCCATATGGAAAGTTCTCATTTGCTCTTAAGGTTCCATTCAGCTTTTTAGGCAGAAATACGCCCAATATCATTAAAATTACGGTCTCTGACGAAAAATTAGAGATTCAAAGTGCAAAGAGCGAAGTAATCATCTATAATCTAGCTTCAATCTTTCTAATTTCTCTGATTACTACCTTAGGTGTCTTACTTAAACTTGGAAAAATCAAAATTCCTATGACTAGACATAATATGATAAAATTTAATAAGAATGAAATCGCTCATTAAGATTTATATCGCCAGCACTCTTTCGCTATACTTAGCCTCGGTGGCATTTAGCGGCATACAGCTTTCAAAAGGAATTAACAGTCTTTTATTGACAGGAGTCGGACTTTCGATTCTTTCTCTTCTCGTCAAACCCCTTATTAATTTACTTCTTCTTCCCCTAAACTTGATCACCTTTGGCCTTTTTCGATGGGTTTCGTCGGCAATTGCCCTTTATCTGGTTACTTTAATCGTTCCCGGTTTTAAAATTATCGGTTTTTCTTTTCTGGGCCTGTCTTCCAAATGGATTGATATTCCATCCGTAAATTTGAGTGGGCTCTTGGCAATCATTGCTTTTTCCTTGGTAATTTCGGTTATTTCCTCTATACTTCATTGGCTTATTTCAAGATGAAAAACATCGTTCTGGCGGTTCAAATGATAACCTCAATTGCTCTGGTTATTCTTATTCTCATCCAATCAAGGGGCTCAGGACTGGGAAGAAGCTTCGGCAGCGGATCCTCCTTTTCCAGGCGGGGTTTTGAAAAACTTCTTTATAAACTGACTTTTGTTACGGCCGGTTTGTTTATTTTAATTTCCCTTATTTCCTTAGTTATTTAACCAATGCGAAACTCCAGGTATATTTTTAGCTTAATTCTGGCTTTTTTGTCTCGTTTTAAATGGATCCTTTTGTTGGGAATTGTTTTTGGAATTCTTTTTTTTTCAAGCCTTAACGTTTTCGCCTCCAATATTTTTCAAAAGGGGAGGGAAAGAATTGGCATGGTAGGAAGATACCGATTGGATAATCTTCCTGATTCAATTTTGGGATACGTAAGTAGCGGTCTAACCAGTATCAATGAAAATGGAGAAGTCAGCCCGGCCATTTCTTCTTCTTGGGAAAATCAAGACGGCGGCAAGACTTGGATTTTTCATATTGGAGATGGTTATACTTGGCAGGATGGGAAAAAAATAACAAGTGGCGATATTCAAATAAACTTTTCGGATGTTTCCGTCGATAAACCCGATCCCAAAACGATTATTTTTAAACTGCAAACGCCTTTTTCTCCGTTCCCTGCAATTTTAGCTAAACCTATCTTTAAAAAGGGTTTCTTGGGAACGGGCGAGCGGAAAGTAAAAAAAGTAACCGTGGCCGGAAATATCGTCGAGCAAATTATTCTTGCCAAACCTAAAGAAAAAGACATGATTTTTAAATTCTACCCCACCGAAGAAAGAGCTAAGCTCGCGTTAAAACTGGGGAAAGTTGATAAATTAATAGATATCTTTAATCCCGAACCGTTTGACGTTTGGAAAACTCTTGACGTACAAAAAAAGATCAATTACGGAAGATTCACGGCGGTTTTTTTTAATTGCGCTAAAGAGAAAAAAACTTCAGATAAGACCTTAAGACAGGTCTTGACCTACACCATTAACAAAAGCAAATTCCCCGAAGAAAGAGCCATTGGTCCCATATCACCTGACTCCTGGGCATATAATCCGCAAGTTAAACCTTACGATTATGATTTGGCAAAAGCTAAAGACATGATGAGGGATCTTTCCAAAGAAGTCTTGAATAATCTTTCTTTAAATATCGCCACCACCCCGGTACTATTAACTGAAGCAGAAGAAATTGCCGGAAACTGGAGAGAACTGGGAATTACGGTCAATGTTCAGGTCACCTCAGGCATCCCGGAGAATTTCGATGCCTTCTTGGCAGTTTTGGACATTCCCCGTGACCCCGATCAATATTCACTTTGGCATTCAAGCCAGGAAGCGACAAACATATCAAATTACAAAAACCCGAGAATCGATAAACTACTCGAGGACGGTAGGACTGTGACAAACGAAAGCGAAAGAAAAAAGATCTACCTTGATTTTCAGAGATTTCTGGTAGAGGACTCTCCCGCAGCTTTTCTCTATCACCCCGCAAGCTACACGATTACAAGAAGGTAAGAGTAACCAATATGGCGCATATTGTTAAATTTTGGACTTGGGATCGACCCAAAGCATCCAGCCCTCAATCCAAGTTCTATTATGCACATCCAAAGTATCGTACCACTTAGGCCTAAACTCTTTATCCGACACCGTCCACATTCCGGGTCTGTCGTTAGACGGATCAACCAAGGTTAGAGCCCGAAGTTTACTGTCGTAATCGGCCGCAATCGAATAATGACCGCCGGCGCTGTCCTTTTCGAAATCGTCCCACCAGTCTAAAACAACAATATTGCCCTTTTTTAGATGAAGTGAAATATCCTTAAATGCAGCATCGTGTTTGTAGTTAACTATCTTAAAAAAACGGCTTAAATAGGCAAGAATCATTTGCTGGGGAGTGCCCCACCAGCTTTTATAAACATATTTGGCAATTTCTTTTTGCGATTTTCTGATTCCGGCTTTAGCTAAAACCATCTGAATCACAGCCGGCCCGCACCACCCGGGTTTTTCCTGAAATCTATGATACTTTTTCCAACCTTTTGTACTTTCATTCATATGTCTATTATATAATTAATCAATGCACTATTTCACACTTGGAATATCGTCTATAGCGGGACTTTTGTTAAATCACGTTTTCACTCACCCACAATCAAAGTTAAATAATGACATCCTCCCCGCTCTAAAGAGCGGGGTATCCCTCCAAAGGAGGATGACATATCAGCGTTCAATTCATCTCCGCAATGAATTGCGGAGTGTTCTTGAATGCTGTTATAAATTACCACATATTAAAATTAAGGGGGTTCAAATCTGCCCTTATTTAGAAATAAAGCTTAAAACAAAATCGATTAGAGTTCATCACTGGCTGACTTACAGTATTCTTTTGATCATCACCATCAGCTTTGGCGGAAGTATTTTTAACAATGTTATTGCCAATGGCTATTTTATTGGAGCTATCGTTCAGGGTTTAAGCCTTCCTGACTGGAAACACATAATATACAGAAGATAATCCTTCTTGGGGTGGGTGACGAGACTCGAACCCGCGACCTTCTCCTCCACAGGGAGACGCTCTAAACCAGCTGAGCTACACCCACCATATACAGACATATTTTACCAAATAGGGTATACTAAAGCTATGAACGAAAAGAAAAACGTAAGAATGGTTGTAGAAGAAGTAGGAAGCAAAGAGGAAGTTAAACCGGCCGAAGAAGTAGTAAGTGAGAAACCTCAAAAGAGTGAAGAAATAATTAAAGAACCGGTTAAGTCGGAAGCGAAACCTCAAAAAGAAGAATCGTTTAACATTCTTTGGGTTTTAATTCCGGGAATGCTTCTTCTGGGTCTTTTAATAGGCGGAATATTCGCCTATGTTTTCGGTATCCAAAAAATATCAGATAGCCAAAAATCAAATACTTCTGGAACCCAAAATATTACAGTTGAACCCACAGCGGCCCCAACTTCAAAACCAACAGCCAGTCCCAGCGCAAGTTTAAGTAAGTATAAAATTAAAATTCTTAACGGAAGCGGGATAAAAGGGGAAGCAGGCAAAGTCCAAACTCTAATTGAGGCTGCCGGTTTTACTGTTTTATCAACAGGAAACGCAGCAACTTATGACTACACAAAAACCCAAATAACCCTGAAGACAGGAATCGATCCCGATTTTGTAAGTATTCTGGTTGCAACTTTAAAAAAGAGCTATCAATTAGAAGATCCCAAAACAGTTTCTTCACAAACAAACGATGTTACAGTGACTGTAGGAAGCCTCAAAGCCCTATAGTCTAAAGAGCGGGATAAGCAAAGCTTGACCCTCTCAAAATCAGAATTTTGAGCGGGATAGGGGAGTCGGACCCCTCTATTCAGCTTGGAAAGCTGATGTTAAGCCGATTAACTAATCCCGCCTACGCTAAAGCTTCGGCGGGCAAGCCCGCTTAGCCTAGCTGGTCGGAGTGCCCGGACTCGAACCGGGGACCTCCGCGTCCCAAACGCGGCGCTCTACCAACTGAGCCACACTCCGTCAAAACCCAAGTGC
>Ga0210057_1004639_pt1 | contig 18110 bp, 17 predicted proteins | sample CryGeyCG2114_010_2_FD_183968 | JGI IMG/M metagenome (GOLD analysis project Ga0210057, IMG submission 183968) | Groundwater microbial communities from aquifer - Crystal Geyser CG10_big_fil_rev_8/21/14_0.10 (SPAdes) (version 2) | ecosystem: Environmental > Aquatic > Deep subsurface > Groundwater ...
TGAAGCACAGCGACTTCGCGCTTGAGAGTCGTTAACATTTCTGATGCGACAAGTTTTCCATCAAGGAGTATCATATATGCCCCTAAGGTATGAATCATACCATAAAAGTATCACTAAAACAACCAAGTTAGAGAGAAAACAGTGTCTGCGCGTTCGCGTATGTTATTTCACACACACGTTCGTATGGTGTTTCGCGGATTGATGCGATTGTGCGCGCAACTTCCTGCACAAAAAGTGGTTCATTGCGTTTGCCTCTATGTGGCACCGGCGTTAAAAACGGAGCGTCTGTTTCTATGAGAATCTTTTCGAGCGGAACGGTTGCGATGACGGCGTCCCACGAGTGATTGAATGTTATCATTCCCGTAAATCCGATGCAAAACCCCGCGCGTATTATTTTTTGTGCATCGGGCAGTGTCCCGCTAAAACAGTGCACGACTCCAGTAATCCCCTTTTTTTTAAGTGCAGGGAGTTGTTTGATAAAGATCTCCATCGCATCGCGAATATGCACGATGATTTGTTTATTGTTGGCGCGCGCTTCTTCTGCTAAAAAGTCAAAAACGATGTGTTGATCGCGCACAACCGCATCTTTTTGATCGGGAGCAATACGATGCGTATCAAACCCTATCTCGCCGACTGCTATAACGCGTTTATTGGCAATGTATTCTTTAATCGATAAGATCTCACTTCGCCAATTTTTTTCAACGACATCGCTGGGATGGAAGCCCACGCTTGCATACACACCGGAATATTTTGATGCATACTCTATTGCAGACAGCGACGATGCTTTATCGGTTCCCACAACAATCATATCGACACGCTCGGCAAGCGATCGCTTAATGACATCAACGCGATCATCGTTGTAGGCGGGGAATTGGATGTGGCAATGGCTATCAATCAGTCGCATCATTATATTTATTTTCCCTTTTAGCGAAGATTCCTCGTAGGTGACCCTCCGCCTTTACGGATGGGGCTCCTGCGAGGTGGCGCAGCGGGATCTGTCATTTCCCGACCTGCTTGCCCCGTTAATTTGTGGAGCAAATTTTTACGGGGTCATTTCGAGCGAAGCGAGAAATCTCATTCGGGGTAAACTCCGTGAGAAATCCCTTTTCCCATGTCATTTCCGAGCCGAACGTAGTTCGACATCGGGAATCCAGCTTTTACTATATCAATAGTACCCTCTCTCTTGCATTTTAGCAAAATTTATACTACAATCTTGACAGTTTGAATCGCAGTTCAAAAGGAGCTGAAAAAAATGGGACAAGCTGAAATACTACTCGAAGCCCTGACTGGGGTTAGAGATCTTGGCGATAAGATAGGGGAATTCGACCGATCCTTGGGTGAAAATCTCAACGAAGAGACACTTCATCAGACTTTTAGGCAATGGCTCGAGGAGTTGAGCAAAGTAGCATCTTTACTTTTCGATATGTTCCCCAAAAGTCCCTTTACTCTTCAGCAACAGATTCCAGTACGCTACCCTGATTCCGACTGTGAGTACAGAGAACACGAACGATATGCCACCGGACACGCTTGATACGGTTTGACCAATCCGAAACAAAAGGAGGAAAAACCATGAGAATAGAAGATGTCAAAAAGCTGCAAGATGTTGTTGCAGTATTGAGGGGAAGTGGCAAATCTCTTGAGAGAATCCTCGCTGATATGGTCGAGGAAGTCCTCGACGAGCAAAACAGCGATACGCCCCAACCACAGATAGACGTCGCTGAAGTTAAGAGGTGCTTCTCTGCCCTCGCTTCAGTCGCACGTACATTGGATATTGTATACAATACACAAGGTACCGACGAATTAGCTTCAGCATATCAGTCGCTGGAAAAAGCCCTCCGTCCAATTCTCTCGTCTGAAGACCTTTCTCCGTCATCACCCATTCCACCCGCCTAACCCCACCTCGCCTACCCCCGAGTAAAACCAATCGCTCCAGCCCTGCTCCCCCGAGCCGGACTTTTTTATATCTACTTGTGCCCAAAAAAGTCCACCTACGCAGTGGACTTTTTTGGGGCAACCAACATAATTTATCCGGTATAATCGTCTATTAGCAGCGCCTTTATCTTGCTTAGCTCTTTTTGATAATCTTTCCTGTCCATCACGAACTTTTTATAATCATGTGCGGAAACATTAATTATATCCTTATATTTACAAATCTTTTCTTCCCCATTGATGTATTCATGATATGATGACCATTGCCAATCTTCTGGATTCTCAACTATTCCAGCGGATACGGGGTTTAGATGGATATAGCGTGTCAAATGCAACAACTGTTCATCGCTTTCTATCAAAATATTTTTAAATCTAGTTTCCCAAAGAGGACCTTTTCGTTTAAAACGAGTGTTAAAATATCGTGTATAGCTGTTGAGTAAATTGTTCATAAATATGGAAATACTATTGTCCGTGTTTTGTTTTAGCGTCAAATGGAAATGAGTCGGCATTAAACAAAAAGATATTATATCCGTAAGTCGTTCATCTTGATGTTGGTCGATTATTTTGGTCTGATTCTTTGTTGATAGTAATTCGAATTTAGAAAACTTAATTTGGTTGTCGGGTAGATTATAAAATTGAAGAGCGTTAATAGTTCTGCGATAGGAAATTAAATCGGTAAATATTTTATAGACGGCTATACTCCGACTTATTATATGATAAACTTCACCGTTTACTAATGGATCTTTTCTCATTATTCCTCACAATACTATTATAGTACTTGTGCCCAAAAAAGTCCACCTACGCAGTGGACTTTTTTGGGCATAGGATTGGTACATTCCCTATATTGTGGCATAAATGATTGCCCCAATTATTACGATAATCGAAGCCATATTTTTCCAATGGAGTTTTTCTTTGAGCCAGAGTTTGTCAAAAAATAAGATGATAAATGGGGCAAGCATGAGAACTAAGGTTGTGTAGATAACACCGTAACTGTTAAATCCGGCAAACTGGGCGATTTTAAAAAGCGCGCCCATAGCACCAGAAAAGGCAAACAACACCCACAATTTTTGCGGGATAGTTTTTATTGACCTTCTATATATATAGGCAAATATAATAAACACAATCAGCGTTCGCACAGTATATAATAGCGCCGGTGAGAAGTAGACGAGGGCTTGCTTGACTAAAATTGATTCAAAAGACATTAAAATGACCACACCGGCTAAGTATTTTTGTTGTTTATGCAATACCAAATGATTCTTTTTTATGTGGGCAATAATAAAAGCAACACTTGCAACGATGCTGGCAACAATAACTTTTTCGTTTTGTTCATGTAAAAAAACCCAAGCGAAAAGCGTGGTAATAAGTGGTGTAAATAATATAAACGACTCGAACTCCTCTAAGTTTTCTTTAGCAAGTGCCCGAGCATAACCGATGTTCCAAGCCGTGGCGACTATGACAACGGCGATGAGCCACAACCACGCAACCAATGAAAAATTATTATCGCCGTAAAACCAAACTAGTGACAACGAACTAAAAATTGTCAAAAACAAAAACAATCCCACATTATATTGTTGCGGTGTAACTTTACTTCGCAAAAAATTATACTTGTCAGCCAGTATATTGCCTGCGTCGCCGATAATGGCAAGAAGTAGAATGATCATAGCTTGATATCAAGAAATAATTTTCGGGAACAGAGGTTCTGGATTGCCTGATTTTAGTTGGTCGAGGATTTTTTGTGCGGTTGTTGGCATAAATGGTGTAAGTGACACGGCGATAGTTTCTAGTTGTCTGAATAAACTTGTTAATATTTTGTCTAATTCATTTTTGATTTTTTCTCTGTCATTTTGATTTTTGCTTTTTGATATTTTATCTTGAAACTCCCATGGTTTTTCGCGATCTATCTGAATATTGGCGTTTTGGACCAATTTAAAAATCTCATCGAGCGCCCTATCAAACTGAAACTGCTCGATTAACGTATCCGCACCAGGATCCCGTGGCGGGTTTTGGGTTGGAGTAATGTTAATATCATTTTTCTGAATCATTACTAACACCCGTTGCACCAAATTACCCAAATTGTTAGCAAGTTGCGCATTATACGACACTTCCAATTTTTCTAATGAAAAGTCGCCGTCGGAACCGAAGGGAAATTGAGAAAGCAATAAATAGCGCGCGCCGTCCACGCCGAACGTATCCACTAATTCTTTTGGCGCAATGGTGTTGCCTAAACTCTTACTCATCTTATGCCCATTGATGGTAAAAAACCCGTGTGAAACGATCTGTTTTGTTGGTACAAGCCCGATTGATAGCAGCAGCGCCGGGAAGATGACCGCATGGAACCGCAAAATATCTTTTGCCATAAACTGGACATCGGGCGGAAAAATATCTTTGCCGGCGATTACCGGCGCTGAATAATAATTGATAAGTGCATCCACCCACACATACACTGTCTGGGTTTTATCCCATGGTAGGGGAATTCCCCATTCAACTTTGCTTCGCGACATGGCGATATCTTCTAACCCGCTTTTTAGAAACGATACTACTTCATTTTTGCGCGTCTCCGGAAATATTTTTGATTTCCCGCTTTCTATTAGTTCTAATATCTTATCTTGGAACGCCGAGAGTTTAAAAAACCACACTCTTTCTTTGATCTTTTTTACCGGTTTTTTGTGGATAGGGCAACTGCCATCTTCTAGCTCATCTTCTTTTTTGTATTCCTCGCACCCCACGCAATACAAACCCTCATAGTCGCCTTCATAGATATACCCTGCTTCTTTGACTGTAGTCAAAAACTCCCCTACCACCTTTTCGTGCGCTGGGTCGGTGGTGCGGATAAACTGATCGTAGTTGATATCAAGGAGTTCCCACGCATCTTTAAACTCTTGACTGATTTTATCAGTAAATTCTTGTATCAATTCTTTATCTGACTTTTGACTTTTGATTTTTCCCTCGATTCGAACTCGGGATGAGAATGATTTTTGATTTCCAAAATTCAGCGCTGCGCGCTGGATTTTGGCACCGTGCTCATCTGTCCCCGTCAGCAAATAAACATCATTTCCTTTTGTTTTGTAATATCGCGCTAAAACATCCGCCACCAGTGTGGTATACGCATGCCCGATATGAGGAGAGTCGTTGACGTAATATATTGGAGTAGTAATATATTTTTTTGGCATAATCAAATTGTATCCCATTATGGGTAAAAAGGCAAAAATTAATTGACAAATACTCCCTGTTATGCTAGGATAAAGCATCGTAAGAGCACAGAAATGTGCATGATCCTCGCCAATACGAAAGGAAATGATAATGCAAAAAAAGATTCTCATTGTAGATGATGAAGAGATGATCCGGCAACTCTTTTGCACAATTCTTGCCCCACTTGGAACGTGCATTGTGGCGGCGAACCCTACAGAAGCGCTCGGCTTTTTTGCAAGCCAGCACTTTGATGTGGTTGTCACCGATCGCTCAATGCCAAACCCAGAGATGGGAGAAAAACTGGTTCTTGACATCCTTGCCATGAACCCCATACCTATCATTATGGTCACTGGCGACGATATCACATCGCCACCAGATGGAGTATCGTTACTCCTTCACAAACCAGTCGGCGTTGATAAGCTCATTGGAGCAGTCAAGGAAGCACTCACAGTTATTTTGGTTGCCAATCTGCACGCAACCGACGCCCCAAAAGACGCATCGGAAGAAGTTGTTTCTCCGCTTAACTATGGCGGAGGACATGTCGATGCAACAATGCTTGCAGAGGGTCAACCGCACCACACCGTTCAGATTCCGACAAAGGGGAAGGTAAACCTGTTTGGTTATCACGCAACACTCGATCATTCAACACTAGCCGTTGATCCACATGCTCGAGAGATCGCGCGGAACGCTCTGTGTCACGTTGCACCCGTTGAGTCCACTCCTGCGAAAACTATACAACAGGAAATGGAAGAAGACGAAGATCGTCGGCGAAGCGCGCCTCTACACTGGCAAAGATGACTTGAATAGATGAAGTATGAATATGTTCGAAGCCGCTGGGATTAATGCGGTGTGGCACGAACACACGACTGTCGCCCCACACGTGCACCAGTTTGTATTCCAAGACGAACACGTATTATACGCCGATGCAGCACGCCGTGCTCTTGAGCGTATTTGGATCCCGACGACTCGAACAATCGTCACGGATGCTCAATGGCATCCAATCGTCACGGGCTACTGATAGCCCAAATGTAACATTACGCCCCGAATTTAACTCAACGCCTATCGCCTCACCTTGGTTCAACCTCGGTGAGGTGTTTTATTATTTCTATCTCATATCTCCCACGTATACTATCTATCCGCTAGCGGATAGATAGTATTACAGGCAACAATATATAACTTTATGCATGCTCTACCTGTTTACGGTGAGTAAAAATCTTTTAATACGGTGAATGAAATCTCTCAAACTTGGGCATATTGCTCAAACTTGTATAATAATTATGTTACACCCGTTTAATGCACCGCAACTTTGCGCTACGCGAGCGCGGGTTGAGTGCAATTGCATCATCTGTTGCGATGATGGGTTTTTTTGTTATTTTTTCATACCCACCGTTTGATGCGAGTTCATTGAATTGTTGCTTTACGAGTCTGTCTTCGAGCGAGTGAAAACTGATTACTGCCAACCTCCCACCCGGCGCTAACAGGTCTGGCGCATCGCGCAGAAAATCTTTGAGTGCATCCACCTCATCATTCACCGTAATGCGCAGTGCTTGGAACGTTTTTGTCGCAGGGTGAACGCCATGTTTTCTAAACCGTGGCGGAACGCATTTTTCGCAGAGTTTAGCAAGATCGGTTGTCGAGCTAATGTCCCTGCGATGTTCTTTTATCGCCCGTGCAATTTTACGCGAAAACCGCTCTTCCCCATACTGCCACAATATATCAGCGATTTTGTGTTCGTCCCATGTTTTGATAATAAGTTCGGCAGTCAGGTCAGAATTTTTAATTTTTAATTTTGAATTTTGAATTTGTTTGATATTTGTATCTTGTATCTTGGAATTTGTTGACATTCGCATGTCAAGAGGTGCTTCATGTCTAAACGAAAACCCACGTGTCGGGTCGTCCAGTTGCATACTCGACATGCCCAGATCGGCAAGTATGCCGTTCACTTTTTCTATTTTGAGTTCTCTAAGAATTGATTTGATATCACGGAAGTTGCCACGGACTAAAGTTACTATTGTATTATAATCCATTCCCAGCTTTGACATTTTAGTTTTGAGATTTTCGTTCGCAAGCGCCAGCGCAGCGCTGTCTCGATCGAGACCGATTAATTGTAAACTCGAAGTTCTAAATCCTAAATTCGAAGCAAGATTTAAGTTTGAAATATTAAGTTTTAAACTTTGGTTTTGTTTAGAGTTTACCTGCCCGACATGCCAAGTCGATGGCGGGCGGGGAGTTTGGGGTTTAGAATTTTGCAAAGCTTTGGCTATTGCCAAAGCATGTCCCCCCGCTCCAACGGTTGCATCGATAAACGTGCCATCAACAGGTGAAAACAGCTCGACAATGTGATCTTTGAGAACCGGTATATGTTCCATACTAACATTGTATCCTATTTTTAAAATCTATACTATCAGGACTTTATCATTTATTGTCATTCTCGATTCGGAAGCCCTGCAAGGCGCTCCGCCTGTCGTTGCGAGGGCACTAGCCCGTGGCAATCTATCATAGATTGCTTCGCTTCCGCCTCGACTTGGCGAGACAGGTCACTCGCAATGACAAAGTGCGAAAGTCCTAACTAAAAAAAGCGATCCGCCGACGGAGCATCTCCGGGCGGATCAGAATGAATACCATAGTATCCCCAGTTTTTCATGGGTTTACCGTATACTTATCAAGGGCGTGCTTGTCTTGTTTGTGATGACGCCCTCCATCGACAATATAGGAGATGCGCAACTGATGAAGACTCCTTTTGGGTAATGTGCCAAAAAGGATCGCTACTTTGCTTCGACAGTCTTCGCATACTTCCGTTGCATGAAGAATCTCGGTCGGTGTAAGGAGATTCTTGCCATCACCATCGTGAACCCATGCCGACAGGTCCCCATCCGAAATGCATGCAATCGGACTGACGTCGGGTTTTGTCGTCGGGATATTTTCGTCACTCACTTCAATTCCTCCTTTTGTATCGTGACCGCATTCGCTCGGATCGTCTCATTAGACGACACCGTATCGATCAATCGGATGACCGACGCGAGAAATGCACACACGAGAAATGTCTCTATCAACCACAACGGCAAAATCGGTTTACCCTTCATTTGTCGGCCTCCTCAAGGTCCAAAAATGTGTTACAACTTCATTATACGGTTAAAGTATATTCCCGTCAAGTATTTCCGTTGTCATAACAGGTAAAACCTGCTAGAGTATTGAGTATGAGGCGCCATCGTTCCCGGATGGCTTAGAGCAAATCAAAAAGGATACCAAATATAATCATGGAAAAATCGAGCAAGAGTAGAAAAACTTATTAATAAGGAGTATTCGTCTAGTGGTTAGGACACCAGGTTCTCATCCTGGAAACAGGGGTTCGACTCCCCTATACTCTACCAGATACACAGTGTTTATCCCTACGATATTATCACTAGTAATAATATATATCGGATAGTAAATTACACCACTAGTGCGCATATGCACATTAGTGGTGTAATTATATACTCACGATTTTACTCACGAAAATTGTTTTGATGCGAGTTGAGTATACGCGAAAGTTGAGTATACGCGAAAGCGGGAGGTAACCAGTTACTCTCCCGCTTGGAAAACATGATACTTGTCTATAATCGTGGCTTTCGCCATAACAGCGATCGCGTAGCGATATTGTTTGGATCGGCGTATCGCCAGTTGCCGAATTGCTGTCAGCGACCGACTATCGCTACCACGACTTGGTAAACTGCTCCACCGCACCGCACGCTTAATGGACGGATATCCACCGTTGTATGCTGCAAGCGCAAACAGTTGATGCCCGCCAAATTGTGCCAGACATTCTCGCTGAAAATAATCAGCACCCGCACGATATCCATCTGCAACGGTCTTCATAGGAAGTTTGCGAGTGCGGATATACGACCGGTTGACTTGCATCGGTCCAAAGTATCGCCCACGCAGTGAACCTTGCTCGTTGCCTCTGCTCTCTTGCGCGGCAACCGCCGTAATCAGTGACGGTTTCACGCCAATCCGTGCTGCAAGCTTTTGAAGTAACGTCTTGCGTGATTTCGTCGTCGCGATAATTTGCGTGACATCCGCGGGGTGGTTTTTTGCAAAACGCTTTGCTTCTGCCGCGACTTGTGTTGCGACAACGCTGGGGCTTGCATATATCTGGTTCTGATTAACATCAGCGCGCGATGGCGACCGGAGACCCGTACACATGATCAAGACCATAGCCACAATCGGTATACGTAGCGATGCAGTACATATCCGAGCCCGTCTTTCTTTACGGGTAATGATTTCTGTTGTTTCGCATCCAAGGGCACTCTTTGCATCATCACAGAAAGTGATATCTTCATGCCCAGCGATAGACCATGTGTTATTGGTAGCATCAAACACAGATTCTACAAGTTCACCCACGCATGACAGTGCGACCATGATTGTTCCTCGCTGGCTGTTTCGAATAAGCACGTCGAGATTTTTCAGGTCTACCTCGCGCAAAAAAACTTTCAAACCCCTTCGAAGACATAACTTTGTCCATCCGTCCACGTGTTCCATCGCTCGAATAACATATGGTTCAAGCATCCACGTTACCTCACTTTCATAATGTCAACGTCCACGTCATTCAAACAAAAATCCTTCCGCTCATGGGAAGGACCTGACAGCATTCGCACACAAACACTCACCCTACCAGGACCTCCCAGTGTGGCTACGTTTATAGATTGCTGTCAAAAATGTTCTCATGACTTACATATAATCCCACATTATTTGGGTCCTGTCAAGTATATTTCTATTGTCTTGATAGTCCTGCACTTAAGCACCGTAGCACTTGTTATTATTTCTGCCATTATCTTGTGATTTATGATTGATTATTATTCTCCAGCACTCCAGCACTGTAGCACTTCTTCTATTCTCCTCCCAAAATCTCCTCTAACATCGCTTTTGCTAAGTGTTCCCTGCGTTTAGTTACCTGCGTATCGGTAAGCAGATCAACATTAAGAGCGTCCCCTTCTTTTGAATCTTTTGGTAAAAACCGTTTTGCTATGGTAAGCATCTGTCCGTGTCCAAAATCAAGCACCCCAAACCCGTTTTCAAACCGGTCGATCGTGGCGATGAGTTGGTCGTTGCTCTTTGACATGTGCAATGAGTATACCAAATACCTTGATTAGCTTAACGGACTATAAGTTTGACTATAAGAAGCGCTACTATGTTTGCAACTTTGATCATGGGGTTGATAGCAGGACCGGCGGTATCTTTATACGGATCGCCCACACAGTCTCCGGTAACCGCAGCTTTGTGTGCCTCTGACCCTTTACCGCCATAGTTACCATCTTCTATCAACTTCTTTGCGTTGTCCCATGCAGCGCCACCGCTTGTCATGGATATTGCAACAAAAAGTCCTGTCACAATTGTTCCCATCAAAAACCCGCCAAGTGCAGCAGGACCAAGTATCCACCCCACAGCGACGGTTGCAACAACCGGCAAAAGCGCCGGGATGATCATCTCGCGCAGTGCTGCTTTAGTAACAATATCAACCGCGCGCGAATAATCGGGTTCCGCTGTGCCGTCCATAATACCTTTAATCGTTTTAAACTGTCTGCGCACCTCTGTAACAACCGCACCTGCTGCACGCCCAACGCTCTCCATAGACAGTGATGCAAACAGAAACGGCATCAAACCACCAAGGAACAACCCGATAACGACTTGGGGGTCTCCCAAAACCATCGGGACTGTTTTACCTGCGGCAACAATCTCTTCTTGATATGCGGAAAATAATACAATTGCGGCGAGCCCCGCAGATGCAATAGCATACCCTTTGGTAACTGCTTTGGTGGTGTTACCTACTGCATCGAGCGCATCGGTGATATCGCGCACTTTATTTGGCAACCCTGCCATTTCTGCGATCCCACCCGCATTGTCCGTAATCGGACCAAACGCGTCTATGGCGACCACAATACCCGTCATGCTTAACATAGAAAATGCAGCAAGTGCGATCCCATAGAGCCCCGCAGCATCAAAACTCACATAAATCCCCGCAGCAATGACGATAACGGGAAGTGCGGTTGAGCGCATAGAAAGCGCCAAACCGGAGATAATATTAGTCCCATGCCCCGTGGTCGATGCCCGTGCAACCGCTTTGACCGGTGCATAACTTTTACTCGTGTAGTAATCGGTTGTGAGCACCATCAGTGCGGTGACTACTAAACCGACAACACTCGCGATCATAAGCGAATTGGCAGTTATCGTCCCAAAAACACCTTGACTCACGACCCAATCGATAACAAACCAAAACCCGATGCCGGATACGACCGTGGCTACGATAAGTCCGCGGTATAAACCACTCATGATATTTTTTGCACTGTCTTTAACACTCACAAAAAATGTGCCGATGATCGATGCGATAATGGCAACCGCGCCCAGAAGAATGGGGAAGGTAATAACGACTGCGTCTGCGTTAAATAATAATTTGCCGAGCAACATAAGCGCAACTGCGGTGACGACATACGTTTCATATAGATCTGCCGCCATACCCGCACAATCGCCCACATTATCGCCCACATTATCGGCGATGGTTGCGGGGTTACGCGGGTCGTCTTCGGGAATCCCTGCTTCTACTTTACCGACTAAATCCGCGCCCACATCTGCTGCTTTGGTAAAAATACCGCCGCCCAAACGAGCAAAGATAGAGATAAGCGATCCCCCAAACCCGAGCCCAATAAGCGCACTGACGTCTTGAGTTATACCATAGAATATCGAAATACCGAGTAGCCCGAGCCCGACAACTAAAAGCCCGGTGACTGCTCCGCCTTTAAACGCTGTTTGGAACGCTGCTGAAAGTCCTTTTTTGGCAGACTCGGCTGTTCTGACATTTGCTCTCACCGCAATGGTCATACCGATAATTCCAGAAAGAGCAGAGAGAAACGCGCCAACAAGAAAACCGATAGCGGTTGTGCTCCCCAATTGCCACCACAAAAGCGCAGCAACGGCGAGCGCAACAAGTGTTATTGCGCGCGTTTGACGACCGATATAGGCACGTGCGCCTTGCTGAATAGCCCCTGCAATTTTTTGCATCTTTTCTGACCCTGTTGGCAAACCCATAATGACTTTAATAAGCCATAAACCGTATGCAACCGCTAACAACCCTCCTCCAATACCGATCCACGCTGGGGTGGAGATAGAAATCATATAACCTCCAAAAAATGATGTATGCGTTACTCACACGCCATCATATGACAAATATATATGATCACTCTACCATATTCCTTAGATTTTGCAAATATTCTCCGTGTGTACTACCCGGTATCGCATGCCGTATACCTAATACTTAATACTTAATACTCAATACCTCCTCCTTTTTAATATATATGATTGCAATTAAAGCCGATCCATTGCATACTATATATATGATTAAAAAGATTTTTCTTTTTATTATCCTCTGTTTCATCTTCACGGGAGCTCTGTTGGCGTATCGAGGCGTCATTACACTTCCTTGGGTTAAAAATGATGCTCAAAAATCATCAGGCATTATATGGGGGGTCTACACATCTGCATATGCGTTTAAAAAAGGACCCGAAACATTTACCCAGCCACTTCTTGATATGCAGGAAAAGTATATTAAAGATCTCGGCGTTTCTCTCCTGCGTGCTAATTATGAAACATACCCCGATTCACAAGAAGCGAACGACGCCGTTGTCAACCTTGCCCAAAAGAACAAACTTGAACTTCTTCTGGTTTTAGAGCCGCCACTGCCCGACCTTATGACACAACTCACCTATCAAGTGGGATATGATTGGGGCAAAAAAGTTGCTACTCGGTATAAAGGACGAGTTGGGTATTATCAATTAACAAATGAAGTATCGGGCGTTGTCATTAAACCATCTCACCCCGGCACCAAAGATAATGATTACGATGAAGCGAAATACCAAAAACTTAAAACGTATCTACAGGGCTTGTCGACAGGTATACACGATGGTGACAAAAATGCCAAACGTGTGATTACCGCAAACTGGATCTCGACGGCGATTATCGACCGGATGTATAAAGACAAGGTTGCGTTTGATATTATCGGGTGGAACTGGTTTTCCGATATGGGAGACGACCCAACGCATAAAGTGCTCGACGATGGGAGCGTGCTTGATCTGCCAACGTATTTTGCCAAATACAAAAAGCCATTTTGGATAACCGAGGCAAACGAGTCACATGGTGATTTTGACGATCCAACAGGTAAAAAACAAGCCGAGTATTTTAATACATTATCCGCAAATATTATTAAATCAGGAAAAGTTGATGCGTTTATCGCATTCAAATTATTCGATTCACACTCCGAAGCGCAGGGGAAACGAACACCCGACACAAGCTGGGGTTTGGTCGGACAAAAAGTTGATGCAAAGAGAAACTACATCCCCGGCAGTATTAAGCCGGCTTACTCCGCCTACCAAGAGATTATTAAGAACTATGTTCAAGCTAAGAGTTAATAGATCTTAGAACGTCATTATTACTCTTATTCTCCAAGTTCTATTAGAAACGTTTCAATTTGTTTGATGTGCTTTCTGACATCAAAGTTTTTTTCTATATAGTCCCGACCTTTACGTGATTGCTCATCGCGATACCTCATATCATTCAAAAATCTTTTAAGAGCAGTGACTAGACCATCGGTATCTTTTTCATCGATGACAACCGCTCCTTTGCCATTTTTAAAGTATTCAGGTATTGCTCCCGAATTGGTTGTAATAACCGGCGTTCCGCATGCGAGCGATTGGAGACCCACCATACCAACTTGTTCTTCCCACTCTTTTGTCGTTTGCGATGGCATAACTAACACCGTGCCAGAACGCAGATACTCTGGCACGTCCGTATTTTTAAGCGGTCCTATAGAGGTAATTCCTGTATGTTTGATATCATCAATCGCATCGCCCGCCGGTCCAGCAATGGTGAGTGTAACATCGGGGAAAGTTGCACGAATTTCTGTGAACGCATCAACAAGCATCGGTATCCCCTTTGCTTTTGAAACCCGACCAAGAAATATGATGGTATGAGGAGTAACTGGAGACTGGTAATTGGTAACTGGAGTATGATTTATTTTTGTAAACTCGTTTACATTAATTCCCCACGATCCCCACAGCAACTTTTTAATCTTTGGCTGCGGTATTGTGAGATTTTCGAGTAACTTTCGCGCGCCGATATTAAGCACAATATAGGTATCAACATAGTTATTGAGTTTTGACATAAGTAACGCGACCAATACTCTTTTATATTTTGGCAACTTGTCGTTAAGTGGTCTGTTTTCAAACACCGGCATTATAATGCGTGGATGGAAGTGGCGCGCATACCAGAGCACCACTACCGCAGATGTAAATGCTGTTTTATTCGCCCATGGTTCGGGGACTTGCACGATCGTTGGTTTGAGTGTGACTAAGTTATTGTAGAGATCTCGCACACCTTGGAACTGGAGTGTACGTGGAACATTAAAATCTTCTTTTTTCATATCGCCGTAACTTGCGTTTTCATACAGATGCACAATGTCGATATGTTTAAACAGTCGCAGTGGCGCCTGCAAATCACGCCGAATTGTTTGTGAGATAATAACTAAACGTTTTTTATGAGTATTCATACATGTTCCTTATGGGTTTTGCGTATCAGGGAATATGTTGCACGTGCAGTTTTGTCCCAACTAGAGGTGCGTGCACGTTGTAGCCCCTTCTTTGATAGTGTATCTCTTTTTGTTTTGTCCGTCATATACTGTATAAACATTGTAGCAAGTTTGGTGTCATCGTATATATCCTTAAGATATGCACACGCATCCCCACCAACTTCTGGTAGTGACGAAACATTGCTCGTAATCACGGGCGCACCACACGTCATCGCCTCAAGAACAGGGAGACCAAACCCCTCAAAGAGAGGAATATAGACAAAAAGTCCAGCCCGAGCATACAATTGGGCAAGGTGAGTATCAGGGATAAATCCAAGCAGTTGGGTAGATTGCGTTGCCCTATTATTGGAGATAATAGATAGAATTTCTTCATCGTTCCATCCCTTTCCGCCTACTATCAGTAATCTCCATGTTTTTAATAGATTGTCGGGAAGTTTTTGAAACGCTTTTATTATTGTAATAAGATTTTTCCTGGGTTCAAGTGTGCCTACCGTCAAAAGAGTGTTCGTTCGTTTAGTTTGTGTATGAGTAAACGCCGGATCGCAGGCAAGAAGCGTTACGGTAATTTTTGCAGGGTCAATTGAGCAGTAAGTAACCAGATCATCTTTTGTTTGCTTTGAAATAGCACATACCGCATCTGCTCTATTAGCTGCCTGGCGCGTGAGACGCGTGAGTCGTGCAGAGAGCTGTTCACCTCGTTGCTTGGGAAATCGCGCTGTGGTGAGATCATAGATAACAACGACAGACGGTAACGCAGTAAACACTGGCAGTTCAAAATAACTGGGCGCAAAAAGAACATCACATCCGCTAAACCATCGTTTAAAGTAAATTCCTGCCCATTTTTTTCCCAGAAATACTCTTTCCATTTTCCCGGAATTATATGAACATGGACAGAGCCATACTTTTTTAACCATGCAATTTTTTCGTCCTTGCGTGCATAGTGGCGCATAAAGGTGACGATAAAACACAGTTCATCACCGGGCGCCGTAACATGCGCAAGGAATGCGACGATATTTTTTATATAGCGCGCGATCCCCGCGTTTTCGATCACAAACCGTGTTGCATCAATGCATATTTTCACACCGATTTTCTCCGCAATAATGTTACCATTTCAGCTCGCATGCCACCAAAAAGGTAGGCGCATCCAAGGTAGATAACCCCACCGATACCGATGGATGCAAGTAAAGGAAGCGCGAGCATACGCACAATCACAACCATTATTACTCCTGCGATCGCACAACGAACAAGTCTCCCAAGAGAAAGTGTAAATGCAACCTCGCGCTTGGCAAGATAATACATGAGTCCGAGCGCGATACAATCGGTGATGACCGTTGTTAGTGCGGTTGCTACATATGAATATCGTGGAATCAATAGAATATTTGCGCCAACATTGACAACTAGGAGGATGATGTTGGGGAGTAACAATTTCGATTGTTTCCCTGCGGCGATAAGCAGATAGCTAAATGTTGGATTAAGATAACTAAATACTGCGGTAAATATAATAATAGATAGCGCCGTTATCGCCGTTGCGCTGAAAGATCCAACAACAACCGATGATGCAGTCATAAATTCGTTACCTGCGATAAGTTGGATAATCTGCGGTGCTGTCGCAAATATCCCACCAACAACCGCGACCATAGCAAGCGAAAGCAGATCAAACGTTTTCTGGACAGTATCGGGTAAACGTGGATCGCGATCCGTATGATACTTACTATATATAGGTAAGATTGTTGCGATAAACATAGATGGAATGACGAGAACTACCTCTAATATCTTCACTGCCGGCGAGTAGACACCCACATCAAACGGACCCTTCATAATGGATAAAATAAGCGCATCAACCTTAAAATACATATATGAAAACACGATAGCGAGCCCAAAGGGAATTGATTCTTTGAGTATCGACCGCCATAGTGTAAAATTAGTTCCGAATGTAAATGGCACAAGTCTACGTGCTCGTAATATGAGAATGAGTGTTGCAACAGTGCTCCCCGCAAGATATGCTCCCATAATAAGTAAAAGGTTACTCGATGAACCAAAGAAGAGATATAATACAATGATAGTCACCACTCGGCTTGACACATCACCCACCACCGCCCAGTACATTTGGTAGCGTGCTTGGAATACGCCAAATAAGGTATTCTGAAGTGAGATCAGCGTAAAAAATAATGTTGCAAACGCAATCGCTTGTTTGACAGCGTGCGGATAAGGGAAAAACTGAACAATCCCTATCGATAATCCAAAAATAATAACGGCTGCGACAGTGCGCATCGCGATTATATTGCTCGCAATCTCTACATCGTCACCTTCGTTTGCAGATAATTTTCTTACTAATAGATAAAAAAAACCAAAATCTGCAAGCACGGCAAAAAGACCAAGATATGCAAATACAATAGAATAGCTCCCAAACCCTTCGACACCTAAACGGCGGGCGAGCATTGCAACGATATAAAATGATAAAAAGGTCGATATCCCCCGACCGATGAGTTGAATAATCGTATTGTTGGCAACTTTCTTCGCGTAGGTCATACTGTTTCCTTTTTGGCAAACCACACTGTTGACCCGCCAACAATCATCCAGAAAAATGCGCCGAGGTCGTTTTTAAGAATAGGTGTATCGACAACCCCAAACAGGAGTATACTCACAAAAACTGCAAACCAAATACTCGACCGCGGAATCCGTCTACAGACACCAACACAGACAATGAGAAATCCAATAACACCAACGAGTCCCGTATCAACCCACAGCGCAAGGATGATGTTGTGCGGTGTTAGTGCCCATGGTGCGATATATTCTGGATAGTTTACCTGCGTGCGTGTCATTTGAGTAAAGACCGTTTGGAACTCGCCAAAACCAACACCGGTTATGGGGTATACCGGAATTATTTTTTGGATAGTTGTTTTCCAAATTTCGTAGCGTATATTATTGCTCGAACTGATGCGACCACTGTGGGGATTTGCGAGTAAACGGGGTATACCCATTACTACTGCGATCGCAATACATATAATTGCTATCCCCGTGAATAATACATCAACACGCTTTTGCAGACCCGCCCGGGCACGCAGAGTCATCCATACAAACCAGACGAGGGCAAAAAGTATCACCGCAATCCCCGCCCGTGATTGGCTTAACACCACGCTCGCACTCATACTCAAAGCAAAAATAATCGCTATGGTTCGCTGCATACGTGTGCGCGACGCCGATAGCGCCATACCATAGGCAAGAATCGCCACGGGCGCGACAAACAATGCAAGATAATTGGGGCTTGCACCGGTATCTAGCGCATAGACGCCTACGATGCGTCCATCCGGTAATCCGGTATGCAAAACCCATTGCCCAAGCGACGTCAGCGACACGATAAAACCAGCACAAATCGCGCCCC
>Ga0210057_1004640_pt1 | contig 18110 bp, 14 predicted proteins | sample CryGeyCG2114_010_2_FD_183968 | JGI IMG/M metagenome (GOLD analysis project Ga0210057, IMG submission 183968) | Groundwater microbial communities from aquifer - Crystal Geyser CG10_big_fil_rev_8/21/14_0.10 (SPAdes) (version 2) | ecosystem: Environmental > Aquatic > Deep subsurface > Groundwater ...
AAATCAGAACAACCAATCGCAACCCTTAAACGCATCGCGGTTTTAAAAAATGAAAAAGAATTTCTCTCGGCAAGAGAAATTCTGCAAAATCTGGAAGTAAGCATCCCGCCCTATGCATTAAGTGATTTCGGAAATAACTATAATCTGGTTTTATACAGCCAAAGTACGGGGAAACGGCTGGGTATAATCATCGAGCTGCAAAATCCCGAAAATCTCAAAGAACAACTCAGGAACTGGGAAACAAGTCTTTTGGACGATTTCAAAAATTTCTATCCTGTCCAGGTTCCCGGCCCCCGAGCAAGTCAAACCTTCTTGAATGATATTCATCAAAACGTGGCTATCCGCTACGTTAATCTTCCGGCATCAACTTTGACCCTAAATTACACAATTCTCAGTAATTTTCTGGTAATCGGCACAAGCAAAGAATTAATCTACACAATAATCGATAAATTTCTGGGAACTCAGTAATATTGCTTTAGGCAAAGTATATGCCAGCAAATCGGAAGATGTTAATAACCTGTTAAAAACTATCAGACAAAATCATAAAATAAACCTGTGTTAACAATAAATTAAGCTGACTTTCGCTGTAAAATTACCATATTAAGCGAAAATCACCCTTGACTAAGTCGTAAAAAAGTTTTCCACAACACATGAATAAGGTATTTTCAGCAGCTATAGTCGGACTCGAAGCTGAGCTAATAGAGGTGGAGGCAGATTTAACATCTGGTCTCCGCTTTTTTTCTATCGTCGGTCTTCCTGACAAGTCGATTAAGGAGTCACAGGAAAGAATTGCCGCAGCGATAAAAAACAGCGGGGCAGAACCCCCGCATAAACAAAATAAAAGAGTGATTATCAATTTAGCACCAGCTGATTTAAGAAAAGAAGGTTCAGCTTATGATTTACCCATTGCTATTAGCTTTCTTTTGTCTTCTGACCAAATCCATTTTGATTCTAAGGATAAAATATTTGTCGGAGAATTGGCTTTAAATGGCGAGGTCAGACGAGTTAATGGAGTTTTGCCAATCTGTTTATTGGCAAAAGAAAGAGGAATTAACAGTGTCTTCATACCCAAGGCCAATGCTCATGAAGCTCAATTGGTAAAAGATTTAAACATAATCCCAATCGAATCTTTGGCCGAGCTAATCGGCTTTCTGGAAAACAGAATTCAAATCGAACCATTGGATCCTTTGGAAAAAGATTTTTCCGAGGAAATGGAAATTTCCTATCCCATCGATATGGCTTATATTAAGGGTCAGGAAAACGCTAAACGGGCTTTGGAAATTGCAGCCAGCGGGAACCACAACGTTCTAATGACCGGTCCCCCGGGTTCTGGCAAGACCCTCTTGGCCAAAGCCATCCCTTCGATTTTACCAAAAATGACCTGGGATGAAATTCTGGAAGTAACCAAAATTTACAGTATCGCCGGCAAGCTTTCCTCCAAAAAACCGCTGATATCGCGAAGACCGTTCCGCAGCCCGCACCACAGCGCTTCCGAAGCCAGTTTAATCGGCGGAGGCAGTTTTGCCCGACCAGGAGAAATTACCCTGGCTCACCGCGGCGTATTGTTTGTTGACGAATTTCCCGAGGTTCACCGCGATGTTCTGGAGAGCTTGCGCCAGCCGCTTGAAGACGGAATGATAAGCGTGGCTCGAGCCAAAGCCAGTTATACTTTCCCGGCGAGATTTATTCTGGTAGCAGCCATGAATCCCTGTCCCTGCGGCTATTACGGGGACCCGGAAAAGGAGTGCACTTGTAACCAAAATCAGATTAACAAATATCAGAGAAGGGTTTCCGGACCGATTATGGATAGAATTGATTTATATGTCGAGGTACCGCACGTAAAATACGAGAAACTTACCGATGAAAAGATTGAAGGTTCAAGCGCGGAAATCAGAAAAAGAGTGGAAAAAGCCAGAAAAATTCAACTGGAAAGATTTAAAAACGACGGGATTATTACCAACAGTGAAATGAATATTCCTCTGATTAAAAAACACTGTAAAACCGACGAACAGGGCGATAGATTATTGAGAAATGCGGTGAATAATCTGCATATGTCCGCTCGCGGCTTCCACCGCATCCTCAAATTAGCCCGCACTATCGCTGATTTGGAAGAATCATTAAACATTACTGCCCATCACATCGCCGAAGCCTTACAATACCGTCCAAAAACAGAAATATAATTTAAAAAATTTTGTAAAACAAAAACATCATCGCGCGATGATGTTTTTGTTAATTTTAAATTTTTAATTTTAAATTTTTAATTTAATAAATGTACCCGATTATTCTCCAGTCGTCTTGATTTAAAGTTCGCACGGTTTTAATTCCCCGACCCAAGCTCATTTCGGAAACGGTTACATAATCTCCATTAATCGCCTCGACATAAGCTACGTGACCGTAAGCACTTTCTCTGGTAATCATAATCGCTCCTGGTTTCGGCTCGTTCCCGGTGGCAAAACCGTACTGCGGTGCTTTGTAAATCCAGGTATTGGCATTGCCGCCCCAAGGAATATATCGTCTCTGGGCAATATACCAAGTACACTGACCTCGGGGGAATTGATGACTTTGAGCGGCGTAAGGGCTGGGAAAGCTCTGATAGGTTGCATAAGAAGAAGGAGTGGATCGAATATAGGTTGCCTTTTGGCCATTGGGAATGACTATTTCCTGGCCAATAGCCAAAGCACCGTTAGCGGGCAGGCTGTTAAACTCGATGGTTTCCTCCAAATCTCCTTTGTATTTTTTAACAATTTGTTCAAGCGTTTCCCCTTTTTTAACCGTATGTAAAACTCCGGAAACCGGCAAAATGACAAGCTGCTGGCCGGGCTTGATGTAATCCCAAACGCTTAAATTATTAGCCCAAAGCAGGGTTTCGGTAGAAATGCCGAAGGCCACGGCAATTTCCGAAGGCACATCCCCGGGCTGAACTTCGTAAGCAATAACTTCGGTTCTGTTTTGAGCCAAGGAGTCAATAAACGAAGGGCAAGAAACAGCCAAATATGCGCTGTCCCGTAAAACCATATTCATATCTTCAAAATAATCTCCGTAAGTATAGGCTCCTTCAATCATCAATTCCTGAGGATTCAGATAATTAGCAGCGTAAATAAAAGAACCTTTTCTCACTATTTCTTTTTCTTCATCAACAACAGAACCGTTAAAACTGCCCCTGATTACCTGGCTCAATAAGGCAAAAACCAAAACCATAATAATAACCAAACCTCCCTTGAAATAAGGGGGGTAAAAAAACAGTCGTTTAATTGTTTTCTTCTCAAAAATAAGTCAGTTTTTCCGAAAAATCGTCTTAAAACCTTTACTTATTGTGGTATTATCCAGCCTAGCATACCCTTATGGCTTTGTCAATAGTTTTAGGGTAAAATAGAGGTTGTGGATGAAATCTTAAAAAATCTGAATCCCAGACAAAAAGAGGCGGTAACTCATACCGAGGGGCCTCTTTTAATTTTGGCCGGACCCGGCAGCGGAAAAACCAGAGTGCTTACTCATCGTCTGGCTTATTTGATTAAGAGCGGGGTTTCGCCGGCAAATATCCTGGCTGTCACTTTTACCAACAAAGCGGCTGACGAAATGAAGACGCGAGTCGTTTCACTTCTCGCTAACGCAGATAAACGCAGATTTAGTCGGCCTTCGGCCTCTACCGCTGATTTACGCAGAGGAATTCCTTTTATTGGAACATTTCACGCCTTTTGCTTGAGAATTTTGAGAAGAGAAATAGACAAACTGGGCTATAAAAAAACTTTTGCAATTTACGATGAAGACGACCAGCTGAGCTTGATTAAACAAATAATCCAGGATTTGGAAATTAACAAAGACCAATTTCCCGCCAAAAAAGCGGCTACCACCATCTCGGCTTTAAAAAGCGAATATATCGATGCAAACAAATATGAAAACGAGGCGCGGGAGTACTTTGAAAAAATAATCAGTAAAATTTATTCGGTTTATCAAAAGGAATTGAAAAATAAAAATGCTCTGGATTTTGACGATTTGATTATGTTCGCGGTAAAACTTTTCGAAGAATTTCCTGAAACACTCGAAAAATATCAGGAAAAATTCAGATATATTCTGGTTGACGAATATCAGGATACTGACCCGATTCAATACCGACTAATCAAACTTCTTTCTTCTAAATATCAAAATCTCTGCGTGGTCGGAGATGACGCCCAAAGTATATACAGCTTCAGAAATGCGGATTTCAGAAATGTCTTAAATTTTGAAAAAGATTATCCCAAAGCCAAGGTCGTTACTTTGGACCAAAATTACCGCTCGACCCAAAATATTTTAGACGCTGCTTCCAAGGTAATCTCCAAAAATGTTTATCAAAAGCCGAAGAACCTTTGGACCGAAAATCCAATTGGCCCTTTAATCTCAATTGTGGAAACCTGGAATGAAAAATCCGAAGCTGAATTTATTGTTAAAAAAATAAAAGAATTTTTAAAACAGGGCTATAAATTGAATGATTTCGCAGTTTTTTATCGCACCAATGCCCAGTCCCGAGCCTTGGAGGAGGCTTTTATTCGCCATCATATTCCTCATAAATTAGTAGGGGCAATAAAATTCTACCAAAGAAAAGAAATCAAAGACCTGGTCAGTTATCTTAAATTTGTAGATACTAATGACCCAATTAGTTTAGAAAGAATAATCAATGTTCCCGGTCGAGGAATTGGTAAAATTACTTTTGAAAAAATCGTAAAGCAGGGATTAGAAAAAACGGCTAAGCAAAAATCGGAAATAAATGATTTTTACAAACTCATTAAGGAAGGTAAAAAAATAGCTGATAAAGAACCGCTCTCAAATGTTTTAAAATTTATTTTAAGAAAAACGGATTACCGAAATTATCTTAAAAAAACCTATGGCGATAATATTTTACAGGCTGGCTTGCCTGAAGATGAAATCCGCTGGCAAAATATTGAAGAATTAATCAACGTCAGCAGCGACTACGATGAAATCAAGCCGCCCCAAGGATTAAAAGAATTTCTGGAAAAAACCGCTCTCTTATCCGAAGCCGATGAAGTTAACGAACAAAAAGAAGTGGTTCATCTAATGACCCTGCATACGGCCAAGGGCCTGGAATTCCCGATTATTTTCATTATCGGCTGCGAAGAAGGAATCCTGCCTCATTCCCGAAGTTTAATCAATCCCTTGGACATAGAGGAGGAACGCCGTCTTTTTTACGTAGGCATGACCAGAAGCAAGATTCATCTACATCTTATTCTTGCCCGTCTAAGAACCAGCTGGGGGTTAAAAGAAGCCAATCCGCCATCGCGTTTCCTGACAGAAATACCAGAGGAATTAATAAAGTTCGAAGAATTTAGAGGAGAACCCAATGAAGATATCATCGATTTCTAAACAATTGAAACAATGTGGATTCAAACCCTTAAAACGACTTGGGCAGAATTTTTTAATTGACGAAAACGTTCTAAGGAAAATTATTGAAGCTGCTGATTTACCTGCCTCGCCGTCAGGCGGGTCGCCAGAAGATGTTGTTTTAGAAATCGGGCCGGGATTGGGTATTTTGACTCTGGAGTTGGCGAAAAAGGTTAAAAAGGTAATTGCTGTAGAAAAAGACGAGAGAATGTGTGAAATCCTTAAAAATATTTTAAATGATAAAAATATTAAAAATGTGGAAGTTATAAATCAAGACATCCTAAAAACAGATCCGCAACTTTATCTCGATCGCGAAAAAGTTACGGATTATAAAATTGTGGCGAATATTCCGTATTACCTAACATCACCACTAATCCGAAGGTTTTTAGAAACGGGGTATAAACCAAATTTAATGGTCTTAATGGTTCAAAAAGAAGTCGCCCAAAGAATAATAGCAAAGCCACCGCACATGAATTTGCTGGCGACTTCGGTCCAGTTCTATGCCGAGCCAAAAATTATCAGCTATGTATCTAAAAAATCATTCTGGCCGATTCCTAAGGTCGATTCGGCTATTATTAAAATAATTCCGCGTAAATCTGCGTTACTATCCGCGCCAATCTGCGACAAGTTCTTTGAGCTTGTGAGGGCCGGGTTTTCCTCCAAAAGAAAAATGTTAATCAATAATCTATCGAGAAAATTCAAAATTGAAAAGGAAAAATTAAAAAATTTGCTCGAGGAAATAAATATAAATCCCAGGGTTCGAGCCGAAAATCTTTCTCTTGACGACTGGCTCAGGGTTATCCACATCCTCTAAATATATTGACATTTCAATTTGTGCTATAATAAAAAGGTAACAAAAAACATTCAATGAAATTACCTTCACTTAAAAAGCTACCAATAATTCCTGTTTTAGTAGCAACATTTTTGGCTATAGGTTTGCTACTCTTTGTAAACGCCTACTCTAAAAGAGGGGCGTTTTCTCAATTGAATTCTTCGGGAGGTAGGGAAATACTGATTGAATCCCAAAATATAGACTCTGATAACGATGGATTGAAAAATTGGGAAGAAGAGCTTTATAAAACCGATTACATGAATCCCGATACTGATGGAGACGGCTATTTGGATGGTGAGGAAATCAATTCCGGCCACAATCCATTGGTTAAAGCGCCCGGGGACGAACAAGTAATCTTCCCTTTGCCGGTCGGGGACAAATATAATCTCACCCAAAAAATGTTCTCCGACATTGACGTTGTACTCAAATCATATATTACTCAAAAAAACCAATATATCAACGACCATCCGGAAATCCAAAGTACGGAAGATTTTATGGCCCAAGCCTCACCGGAAACTCTGCAAGAAATGTTAAACAGGGCAATTCTCTACAACCAAGAAGATTGGCTGGGGAAGGCCGAAATAATTCTTGCCGAAATGCCGGAAGTATTCAATATCGAAATATCCGATAACGATATAAATGTTTCCGAAGACAATAGTTTGGACGCGATTAAAATCTACGCGAACAACTTATTGGCTTATCTGAATTCGGAAACTTTCTTTTTTCAGGAAAAAAATCTTCTTTCAATTAAAGATGCGCTCTCCAATAATAATCTTTCTCTTCTGGACAAAGTAATTAATGACAATAATGCGGAAATAGAAAAACTGAGAACAACGGAAGTACCGCCTTCCTGGAAGGAGGTGCATAAAAAAACCCTAAAAATCGCCGTAACTCTGAGAAATATTTTTGTTTCTTTAAGAGGATACGAGTCCGACCCGATAAAAGCAATGATTGCCGGCAATGAATTTGAAAACGTTCTCTCCGATTGGGAGAAGCTGACAAAAGAAATTGCTGATTTAAATAAATCCCAAAATCTGAATTTGTCAATATGAAAAAAGTTATCATTATAATTCTAATAACAGCAACGATAGCCAGTATATTTACTGTTTTTCTCTTCAGGCCGAAACCGGCAAAAGCTTTTTTGGGTATAGGAGACATTGTGGCAGATGTTTTAGGCTGGCTTAAAGATTTTTTTCTAGATAGATTGCCCAAAATAGTTGCCAGATATGCAATGGTCAGGTTACAGCAAGAAATAATTCGCTGGGCCCAAGGCGGTTATACGGACCAAAACCAGCCTTTTGCCATGTTTAACTGGAGAAACGAAATTATAGATGCTTTAAACCTTGCTTCGGCTAAGTTTTTGGAAGAATATCATCTTACTAAATTATGCGCTCCTTTCAGATTTACCATTGGCACAACCCTTGGACTCACCACTTATTACGGTATACCCTACACCGAGTATGCGGCTTGCAGCCTAGATACGATAATAAACAATGTTGGACAGTTCTGGCAAAATCCTTCAATTACTGTCTATGGCTGGAATGCCTGGCAAGCCTTAGCCCAACCGCAAAACAATATTTTTGGATCTACTCTTTTAGCTGCCGAGAGAATGGCTGAAATCCAAACTCAGGAAATAGCAGAAAAACAACTACAAAAAGATACCGGAGGCGGCTATAAAAACGAAAACGAGTGTAAAAAATATCAGGAAATGAGCGATGAAGAATTAATGGATTGCAATTTGGATTGTTCATTGTCATGTATAGGTGATCCAAACCGAGACCTCTGTGAACTAGCATGTTCTACAGGATGCAATAGTCTCAATACTGGAATCTGTCTGGAATACAAAACCAAGAACCCCGGCTCTATCATCCATTCAGCTATTGAAAAAACAGTTGGCTCTGATATTGATTGGCTAATTTCTGCGGACGAGATAAGCGAGATGTTTAATTTGGTATTTTCCAAGTTTTTCAATAAATTAATTCATGGTACTGGCATAACTAAACAACCTATTTATCGGGCAACCCAAAGCATATCCAAATATCAGGCCCAATACGGTTATCAGGCACAATACAAAAAAGCCCAAACCCCCGAAGATATACAAAATTTAAGAAAAGATATCTTGGAAAACATTCGCAAAGCAATCCAAAGCCAAAGTGGCACAAGTTATGAATGTAATAAAGATTACCAATCCAAGGGGGATGTTTATGCGGAAACAGCCACTGAAATTATTGAGGAAGAATCTCAACACATGTACACCTCAACGGAGGGGGTTGACTTAAAACCGGATTTTCAGGTTTTGGATCCTGGCGGCTTGATCGGAGCAGTGGGTGTAGTGCCCTTAGGACGAACTTGGGACGATATAACCTTCGTTAACTACCCGGAAAAATGCCAAAAGATAACCGGAAGCCGATGCCAAGATACGATTACCAACCTTCCTTATGAGTTGGATTACAATAATATTAACAGCGAATGCACAACCGGTTGTTTGCAACAAATAAATAGTTATCGGGTACAATGCGAAAGCGCTGCCCAAACCTGCATTAACAACTGCAACGCAAACCAGACCTGTATAAATAATTGCCGCACTACCCAACAAACCTGCTACAACACTGCAATTACGAATGCAGTAAGAGATGGAAAATGTTCAAGTAATGCCGTCGCCATCGCCTGCCAACAAGGAGGAGCATTAATCGAAGTAAGCAAAAGCAGATGCGAAGACTGTATGCAAAAAGCCCTGAAAACCTGTGAAAACGAGACCGATGAAGATAAAAAGAATGCCTGCATTGAGCTTAATTGCAGTAATTACCAGGATTACGCTCCTCTTGCTGCTCTGATTATTGATGCCCAGGACTTTTATGCTAGGTGCAGCTTAAATGAACTGAAGAATAGTTGCTATGTCTGTCTTAAGGAATACTTTATGCCTGCCCACTACTGTGAGGTAATCTATGATTTCGTTAATCGTGCCTTTGTAAATTACCCTGCTTTGGTTTACGACAGTATGTGGTGGGGGATGTATAATCCCCAGTCCGGATGCACCAATAACAGAACCGACGACAAGGCTCAGGTAGAAGTTGGGTTAATCTGTCGAATTTTGCCTAATAATCCCATTTGCCAAACTTCTTGTACCGCTACCCCCGAAGAGTTTAAGAATATTTATGACGATGAGCCAAATAGTAGTGATTGTAATCCTTTCAGTGTAGATATGCGTGCTTATTCTCCTGGTAGCCAGTATCTTCCTTATCTGTTTAAACAAAAAGCTAAATGCTGCGTTGCTTTAACCAACAACCCAACAATTTACGCCAGTTGCCGAGGAAGTGTAGCCAGCGCACCAGCCCAAGGGCTTTGCGCAGGGGCTACAGTCCAAACCCGCCCGGAATGCTTCTGCAAAGACAATGAAAGACCATTGGCTAGTGCTAAAAATCTTCATCCTGACTATATCTGTCCGAATGTTGATGGCGTTGCTGATGGCACTAACTGCTGGAGTAAGCCCGGTGAACCCGCAACCCAATCAACCTGCCGCAACGCCTGTTCTGCTATGGGTTTTACTGTCCCGAACAATATGAGCGGATTAAGCAAGGCCTATATTGAAACCAATGCTGCACCAGGTGGGGGAATTGTATATGTGGGAACGGACAGCTGCAGCGATAATCGTGATTGCAGAGCTGGCATTACTAAAGCTAAGCTTTTTGAAAAACTCGCTAAAATATTCAAACCCCTTATACCCTTTGCAGAAGCCGCGCCAATGTGTACTTGTGACATTGATACCGATTGCCCACTAAACTATTTCTGCGATGATACTGTATATTGCACTGGGGGGGCAGGATTTGGTGTGTGTGTATATGGAGGAACATGTGATTGTGATATTGGAAGTGACTGCGCAAGTCTTGGCAGTGGCTATATTTGCGATTTAGGTGCTCCGGAAGCAGGTAAGTGTAATGCTGGCCAATACAATGGATTATGCACATATAGTGGCGGTAATCCCGATCAGTGCACCTATCCCGATGATTATTATATTTTCACAGACCCCCGTGGCACAGTAGTTTGCTCCCAAGAAGCTCCGAATACTACAAATTCCAAAGCTTGCTGTAGCAATAACCCCGAAACCACTTTCCCCGGGCTTAGAACTGCTGAATTTGGGGTTAAATTCACCTGCGACATGACTGGTCAGGGTGGAAATCGCCTTTATTTCGGCATTTATGCTAATCAAGAAAGCGACTGCCAAACTAGCGCCGTACTTTGCGTTCCTTGCAATACTGCTGATGCAAATTACAATAATGGTTATTATGAAACCTCACGCAACCAATGCACCGGGAAAATCCCAGTAGATCAAAGATAATTACGTTCTCAATTATTAATGCATAAAAAAGCAAAAATATTTTCTAAAAAATTTACCGCAATTATTGTCGGGGTGATTATTTTTAGTTTGATTTTACCGCAAATTGCCAAGGCGAATTTATTTACTGACTTTACCGGTATGTTTATAGAAAAATTTACTCCAGTGGGAATTGCCAAGGCAATACTGGCGATGACTCTTCAATTTGTGTTTTCTCTACTTAACTGGCTTGTTCATGCAGCAGCGGGGTTTTTTAACGGAATGCTTAATATAGGATTCACAAGCCATCTTGACATTGTAAAAGCCGGCTGGGAAGTAACACGGGATTTCAGCAATATGTTCTTTATTCTTTTTATGGTCATTGTTGCTTTTGCCACGATTCTAAGAATCCAAAGATACGGCATAAAAGAACTTCTGCCCAAGGTAATCGGTGTAGCGCTTTTGATAAATTTCAGTTACGTAATCTGCGCCGTGGTTATTGATTTCAGTAATATAGCTGCCAATTTTTTCATAAACGACATAAAAAAATATACGAGCGATAATGCGGCAGGAACTTTTACCACCAGCTTGAGATTAATCGAGGTTTATACGCCTTTAAATTGTGATGAATTATCTAACGTAATACCAAAAGCTCCTCCGGATTATTCCGGTCCCCCTCTGGTTTCTGACAAGGAACAATGCGTTCAACAATTAACCGCCGGAAGTCAGGCAACTCAAATAGGTGCTGATTTTTTCACCTTTCTTATTTCAATGACCGTAGGCTCTCTGGTATTCTTAATCGCTGCTTTGGTTTTGTTTATCGGAGGAATTATGCTTTTAATAAGAATAGTTTTTATCTGGTTCCTGGTCATGATTGTTCCTTTGGTTTTTCTCTGTTATATAATGCCCGCCCTAAGAGGCCAGTGGCGAAAATGGTGGAGCACATTTTTAAGTTGGTGTTTTTTCGCCCCGCTTTTTGCCTTTTTTATCTGGCTGGCAATGAAGGTATCTATCGAGGGAAAAACAAAAGAGGTGGCAAGATTGAACGCTCCAGAATTTACTGGCGTGAATGCCTTTTCGAATATTTTCACATCTGCGCCAGCGACCGCCCTTATCCATTATTTGTTCATAATCGCCCTTCTTGTTGGTGCTTTGATTGCGGCTAAACAATTGGGCATTCACGGAGCTAATACCGCTCTGGCTATCGGACAAAAATGGGGGAAGGGAGCCACGGATTGGGCAAAGAGAACTAGCTTGAGACCCGTAAAATACGCAGCGAGCCAATTGGGTGGGGCGGCAACAAGCACGGTTGGGAAAATGTTTGGAGCAACTAAATTCGGCAGAAGGCTGGAAGCCAGAGGTTATCAAATGAAAATGAAAGCTGCTGAAGAGCGCCAACACAAACAATATGCTGCCCTGGTTAGTGTAATGAGCAAGGAGGATGTCTACAAAGAAATTCAAACGGCTACAGGCGTTAGAAAGATAATTGCTACCAGAGAAGCTCAGAAAAGAGGAATCCTTCGTGAAGCTGACCGCGATACCATTAGAAAAGCAGCTGGCGCAATGCAGGCTTATGGAGCCAGGGACGTAGCCAGCCAGCTCGAAGAACTGAGACCCGATGCCATAGAAAATGAAGACAAAAGAAAAGAAGCAATTGAAAGAGCAACCAAGGAAGGCACTCATAAGAAATGGAGCAAAGAAGTGTTTGAAGGTGTAGAAGGAACAGAAATTGCCGAAGAACTAAAGAGACAACTTGGTGTTGGAGAATTTATAAATGTATTTAAGACATGGGGCGCTGATGTTAAAGAGGCGGCTGAAACTGCCCTCAGGGGTAACTTTACAGATGACTTCAAAGATAAAGACAATATAAAAAGAAGAAAAGATTATGCAACAATTAGCGGAAAAATGGATAAGGCATTTCTTGGAGATAGAATGGGCGCACTACACAAGGATTATCGAATAGATCCAACAACCAGAACAACCAGGCCAGAATGGGAAAAAGCAATCCAAGAGCATACTCAAAGCATGAGAGATGACGACTTTGGAAGATTAAAAACAAATGCTGATAAAATGCTGGCTGCTCAATATATGAAATCTGCTCAAGTGGCTGGAGCTGGCACTAAACTTTCTGGAACAGACAAAGAATTAATGAAGAAAGTGGCTGCCAAACTTAATAAAGATCCGAATGTCATTATACGAATGAATACGTATGATACTTGGAGATAATCAAATAAAATCTATGCCAACTCAACAAGAATTTGCTGAAAAATTTGAAAAACTTCCCCAAAGAATTAAAGAAATTATGCTCTCATCAGAAACCGCGGAAACAAACAGAAGTATCGGGACAAAATATAAATTATCCATCGAACAAACCGGGGACATGGTTAGTGTTATTGTGGATACAATCTTAAAAGATATCCCCTTAGAAAATTTTGTTGCTGTCCTTCAACAAAAATTAGGGATAGATCTTCAAACTAGTCAACGATTGACTTTGGATATCGTTATTAAAAGATTCTTACCCATCAAAGAATACCTCCCTGGGACAGAAACTTTAATACAAAAATTGGGCGGCAATGTCCCCAAAACAGTACCCCCCTCACCATCTTCAGCGAGTCCGAATATTGTAAATCTTAAAAATAAATAATCTATGCCCCGTAGTGAATTTTTGACTGTTGCGGGGCAACAAAATAATTTTTAATTAGTCAAAAATCTACTACGGGGTATGCAATTTCAGGTTCCACAATTTACTGAGATTGAAGATAAAATTATCGGCCCCCTAACCCTAAAACAATTCCTTTATCTTTTGGCTGCCGGGGTGGTTATTTTCCTTCTTTATAAGTTTCTTAATCTTTTTCTGGTCATTATCGTTTCCATTCCTGTTGCGGGTTTGGCAATTACCTTGGCTTTTGTAAAAATAAACAACCAGCCCTTTATCAGTGTGGTTAAAAATTTTTTGGGGTTTTTGAGAAAACCGGATTTCTATGTCTGGAAAAAATCAATTGCCAAAACCCAAAAAGAAGAAGAGTCTCCTTTGATAATCGAAAGGGTTCCGGCCGGTAAAAAAGTAAAACCAGTTTCTAAAGAAAATTTACAGGATTTAGGATGGCGGGTAGAAATAGAAAAATAATATGGTTGCTCCAAAACTTCCCAAAAACGCACCTGAGGTGCAAAAATTCGTTGAAGTCAGAGAAATCAAAGAAGGGGTAGTAATCCTCAAAGATAACAGTTTAAAAAGCCTGTGCATTTGTTCAAGCGTGAATTTCGACTTATTAAGTACTGATGAACAAGAGGCCACAACCGTCCGTTTTCAGGAATTTCTTAACTCCCTGGATTTTCCTCTTCAGATAATTGTCTCTTCCCGTCATTTCAACATTGATAATTACCTTAATCAGATTAAGGAATTGGAAAAAAAACAGACTAATGAACTTTTAAGAATTCAAACCGGAGAATATATAAATTTTGTTCAAAGTTTCGTGGAATTCGCCAATATTATGAATAAATCCTTTTATGTGATTGTGCCCTTCAGAATCGTAGAAACCAAGGAAGAAAGTTTTACCGGCAAAATCAAAACTGTCGTCACCGCCCAAAAAGGCAAAAAGGCCCAATTCGAAATGGAAAAATTCAGACAATACAAAACCCAGCTTGACCAAAGAACCAATATGGTTATTGCCGGCTTACAGGCGCTGGGAATAAAAGCCGTACCTCTAAACGACGAACAACTAACCGAACTCTTTTACGAATTCTATAATGTAGAAAAATAAAAATCATGCCTCTTTTTAATTTTTTTAAAAAAAAACAGCCAATTGAAGAAGCTTTGGAAACCGAAGAATTAGCCGAAACCTCTCTGGCTGATGCTGTTGCTCCTTCTGCGCTCCAGATTACTTCCAGCTATGTCCAGTTTGGCGAAAAATATGCCCGAACCTTTTTCGTAATTACCTATCCCAGATTTCTCACCGTCAATTGGATGTCACCAATAATCAATTTAGATAGAGTTTTCAATATTGCGATTTTCATCCATCCGGCCGATACCGGCATAATCCTGAAAAAATTAAGGAAAAAACTCACCCAAATAGAGTCGCAGATTAGCACTGAAGAGGAACAAGGCAAGGTTCGCAATCCCATATTGGAAACAGCGCGCGATGACATAGAAACCTTGCGAGATAAATTAATTCAGGGAACGGAAAAATTATTCAAATATGGTCTTTACATAACTATTTTTGAGGACTCGATAGAAAATTTAAACGATGCGGAAGAACAAATCCTTTCTCTTTTCGAGGCTAAAATGGTCTATATCAGGTCGGCTATTTTTCAGCAGGAAATCGGATTGAATTCCACCCTTCCTCTGGGAAACGACTACCTTTTTATCACCAACCCGATGAATACCGGTCCCCTGTCCACGATTTTTCCTTTTGTTTCTTCAAATTTATCTTCGAATAAAGGGATTCTTTACGGAATCAACCGTCATAACAACAGCTTGATTATTTTTGACCGCTTTTCCATGGAAAACGGCAATATGGTTATATTCGGTAAATCCGGCGGTGGGAAATCTTATGCCGTAAAAGTGGAAATACTGCGCTCCCTGATGTTCGGCACCGATATAATGGTCATCGACCCGGAAAACGAATATGAGTATTTGGCAGAAACCGTGGACGGCGCTTATTTCAAAATCTCCCTGAATTCGAATCATCAGATTAATCCTTTCGATATTTCTCCACCAGGACCAGAGGAAACCACCGAGGAAGTTCTCCGTTCAAAGATTATGGATTTGGTCGGGTTATCAAAAGTAGCTTTGGGCGAATTAACTCCGGAAGAAAATTCAATATTAGACAGAGCCCTAATCGAAACCTATGCCTCAAAAGATATCACTCCTCAGTCGGATTTAAAAAACGTCACCCCGCCGTTGTTGGAAGACCTGCAAACCATTGTGAGAAACATGAAGGGAGGAGAGAGAATAGCTGAACGGCTTCAACGTTATACCACCGGAAGTTTTGGCGGGTTTCTGAATCAACCGACCAACATTGATGTCAATAAAAATCTGGTTGTTTTCAGCATCAGAGACATGGAAGATGAACTTCGACCGGTAGCGATGTATTTGATTCTGCAGTTTATCTGGAACTTGATTCGCTCTCAGATGAAAAAAAGAATTATGATTGTCGACGAGGCCTGGTGGATGATGAAACATGAAGCTGGTGCTTCGTTCTTACACGGAATTGCCAAAAGATGCCGCAAATATTGGCTTGGCTTAACTACTATTACTCAAGACATCCCCGATTTTATGGGTTCTCCTTATGGAAAACCGATTATTACTAACTCTTCAATTCAAATCTTATTCAAACAATCGCCGGCTACCATTGATGTGGTTAAACAAACATTCAACTTAACTGATGAAGAAAAATATCTGCTTTTACAGGCAGACGTGGGAGAAGGGATATTTTTTGCCGGGTTAAAGCATGCGGCAATTAAGGTGGTCGCTTCTTATACAGAAGACCAAATTGTCACTTCGAGCCCGGAACAAATTCTTCAAATCCAAAAAGCCAAAGAAGAACTGGCTGAAAGCCAGTAATAATGCAAATCTACAAATAAAATGCTAATCTACAAACTGCGAATAAATAGATATGAAAACCTTTACGAGATTAGTCTATCCAGACCTTTCCTATAGAATAAATGGCGTCTTATTTGCTACTCACAATGAACTAGGAAGATTTTGTAACGAGAAACAATATTCAGATTATATTGAGTCATATTTAAAGAAATTTAAAATAAAATATGAACGGGAAAGGGTTTTACCGCCTTCATTCAGCGAAGAATTAAAGGGCCGGAACAAGATTGATTTTCTGATAGAGGACAAAATTATTTTAGAAGTCAAGGCTAAACATGTCCTAACGAGAGACGACTATTATCAGACAAGACGATATCTAATGGCTTTAAATAAAAAATTAGCAATTATAGTTAATTTCCATAAAAAATATATCATTCCTCAAAGAATTCTTAACTCATTGGCTAAAGAATAATTATTAGCAGTTCGCATAATTAGCATAAAATTAGCATATTTGCATTATGAATGAAGCAACAACCCAAGAAAGACAACAAAAATCCAAGCTAAATCAAGCCAGACTACAAACTAACCAAGAATCAGGGGGTCTAATTCAAGGCGCCTCCCCAGCCACATTTATAAATATCGGAGAAATGGTAATTATTCTAGGCGCGGCTATCACGGTTGATTTAATTGATGCTGCTGATTTAACTGGCGTTGGAGCGATATTAGTCAGATTTATAGACATTCCCACCTTGGGCGCTCTTTGGCTCTGGCGAATCCTAAAACATCAAGCTGGTCCCAAGAAAGATCCGACTTTTCAACTTCTGCTCGCTTTTCTTGTAGAAATTTCTCCTATTGGAATAATTCCTACCTGGACTATCTTTGTCTTATATGTATATTTTCAAGATACAAAATTAGGGAAAAAGACAATTGGTAAAGCGGAAAAACTTACCAAGGTAAAGCCCGCTCAACCAAAGAAATGAAAATAAAAATAATTACAACACTTATAATAATTATAACCTTAGTGCCCTTAACCGGCCTGGCTCAATTTGATTTTAATCTTGAAAATCTTTTTACAGGGGAAAATGATGTTCAATCCAATATTACGCTTGTTGATTTTTATCTTATTTGGTCTGCCGATACTTATGTTCCTTACGAATATCAGGGCAGGGCCCTCCCTTCTCCTGGAAGCAAAATTACCGTACAAGCAATCGTAACCGCGATTGGGGACACGACTAATCTTAAATATAGCTGGTTTATCGAAAATATTTTTCAAAGCTCAAAATCGGGATACGGAAGAACCACTTTTTCTTTCTATGCCAGTCAGAGGCCCAATGGTTATCAAACAATAAAAGTTCAGGTATTTAACGAGGACAGAACTATTTTTGATGAAATCTCTATTGAAATCCCTATTGTTCAGCCAGAGGTTGTTATCCACTCCTACCAGAATCATTCTATTTTTTCCGACCAAACCGTCAAAACATCCAATATTTCGTCCGGGAAAAACTTTTTCTTTACTGCTAAGCCATATTTTTTCAGTATTAATAAATTAACCGATCTATCTTTTCAGTGGAAATTTGCCAACCAGGAGCCGCTTATTTCCTCTGCTTACAATGCCAATGTTTTAAACCTAGCGATTGAAGGAAAAAATGATGAAAAAGTTATAGAAAACAGTCTTTGGCTTAATGTCGTCAATAAAAACAATCCTCAGCAAAAAGCCATGCAAACAATCAGGATTAGTATTCAATGACTTATAAAATATGAAAATACATAAATTTATAATTTTAACTGTTTCTTTGCTTGTTTTACTATCTGCTTTTTATCATGTTTCTCATGCAGAACAACAATTGCTTTTAAATTATCCCGAGATGGGAGGAGTATCAATTACCAAAGAAACAACGCTCCCGAGTCTTATAAAATATATTTACATGTTTGCTTTGGGAATAGTCGGGGTGGTGGCTTTGTTGTCAATGTTGATTGGAGCAGCCAAATACGTTCTTTCTGCCGGGAATGCTAGCAAAGCCGCGGATGCCAAAGACCAGATTTATTCCGCGATT
>Ga0210057_1004641_pt1 | contig 18108 bp, 21 predicted proteins | sample CryGeyCG2114_010_2_FD_183968 | JGI IMG/M metagenome (GOLD analysis project Ga0210057, IMG submission 183968) | Groundwater microbial communities from aquifer - Crystal Geyser CG10_big_fil_rev_8/21/14_0.10 (SPAdes) (version 2) | ecosystem: Environmental > Aquatic > Deep subsurface > Groundwater ...
GATCTGTGGGGGCATATCATATGTCAGATATATCACACATTGCGGGCCTAATTGCCACAGGAACACACCCATCACCATTTGCCCATGCCGATATTGTAACCACAACCACTCATAAATCTCTAAGAGGCCCACGTGGAGCCATGATCTTTATGAAGAAGAGTTCTGAAACCGCCAAAAATAAAGGGGTGGATATAGAAAAAGAGATAAATAGAGCAGTTTTTCCCGGGCTCCAAGGAGGCCCACATAACAACATCATCGCAGCTAAGGCGCGAGCTTTTTTCGAGGCTAGTCAAAGTGAATTTATGGAATACGGGGCCCAGATAGTTAAAAATGCAAAAGCTCTTTCTGATGAGCTAATATCGCTTGGATATAATCTTGTCGGAGGGGGAACAGACACACACCTGATTCTCATTGATCTAAGCCAAAGTGGCATAGATGGTCTAGGGGGAGAAAAGAGACTTGAAGATGTTGGGATTCTTGCTAATAGAAACTCTATCCCTGGTGACACCTCTCCATTAAAACCATCAGGAATTAGATTGGGAACACCATCAGTTACAACTAGAGGATTAAGAGAAGAGGACATGAAGATTCTAGCTCGATTAATCGATGGGGGCCTTAAGAAAGACAAGGGTATACAAGAAGATGTTAAAAAACTATGCGAGAAATTTCCGGCAGAGAAATATCTTTAGAGATAATAGGGGAGCTTAAAAAGCTTCCAGTTCCCCAAAAGAGCCTAGTGGCTTTTCTGATAGGAGAAGACCCAGCCTCAGAAAGCTTTCTAAAAAGGAAACAGATAGTTGCAGAAGATCTTGGTTTAGATTTTCAGATAGAAAAACTCAATCCAGATCTCGGACAAGCAGAGATAGAAGAGAAGATTTCTATTTCAGTTAGTGGAGATAGCGTTGGAGGTGTGATTATACAGCTCCCCATCCCAGAGAGTTTAGATAAAGATAGGATCCTTAGACTAATACCAGCGGAGAAAGATATCGATCTATTATCAAGTGAGGCCAAAGAACTATTTAGAGCCGGCGAAAGTAAAGCGCTACCACCATCTGTGGCTGTACTTGAAGAAATCATTTCAAGAGAAAAATTAGATCTACCTTCTATTAATGTGGCTATTGTGGGTCTTGGAGAGCTTGTGGGAGAGCCTATCAGTATCTGGTTTTCTCAAAAATCTAGAGAGCTTTATAAAATAGATGAGGGAGACAGCTATCTACCAATAAAAGAGTGTGATTTAGTTATAACCGGTGCTGGAAAAGCTGGCCTGATAAAGAAAGATCACCTTAAGAAGGGTGCAATCGTTATAGATTATGGATATTCCATAAATAACGGTCGCCTAAAGGGAGATTTAAGCGAAGAGGCATATGAAAAACTAAGTGCATACACACCAACCCCTGGTGGCACAGGCCCAATATTGGTAGCAAAACTCTTCGAAAATTTCTATAAGCTAAACGATTCTTCTAATGAATAAAAAAGGAGTATTTATAATAGTCGCATTATCAGCAGTTCTACTTGGAATAGTCTTTATAACTAGCTCTTTAGGGGATAAGGTAGCCTATTTTGAGAATAGAGAGGTCGTTATAAATGACGAGGGGGAGATAAACTTCTTAATTCTTGGACAAGTTGGTGTCGGCCAGGGGGGAGAGTGGCACCAGGCCCCGGGTTTAGCAGACACTATAATTGTAGCCAACTATAAACCAGAAGAACGTGTTGTTAATCTGATCTCAATTCCAAGAGATCTTTATGGAGATATTGGTGAATATTCAAACAAGGCAAATAGTGTAATAGTAGAGAACAAAATAGAAGATTTTCTATCAGTAGCGTCAGGCATATCGGGTCTGGATGTAGATAATTATATTGTTGTGGATTTAATAACAGTTGAGAGAATTGTAGACGAGCTTGGAGGAATAACAGTCACCCTGGAAGATAGGGTAACAGATCCTATTACTGGATTTAGTTTGCCAGGCGGAGAGAATGCTCTCTCTGGAGTAGATACGGTTTGGCTAATCAGAAACAGGTTTGCCCCAGATGGGGATTTCTTTAGAGAGCACAACCAACATTCCGTTATAGACGCTATCTCCAAGAAGTTCAACAGTCTTTCTCCCGCAGAGAAAACTGCCATTGCTTTCAAATTGCTTCCTGAGCTGGATAGAGTTTCAGCCAACTTTTCTTTTGGTAGTTTAGTTTCTCAAATAAGAGAAAGAGATGGAGTTAAGTTCAATAGTATTGTTCTGGATTTCAGCACAGGTCTTCTGGAGAGCTCTTACATAGATAGCATTAACGGAGAGATGTACATATTAATCCCCAAAGAGGGTGTTAATAATTATGAAAAGATAAGGGAGTATATTAAAGAAAGACTACTTTAACTCTTTAATTCTCCTTAGGGTCTCCTTCTCTATCTTATCTAGAAGCTTCTTATCTTCTTCAAGAGTATTTCTCGTCTTTTCTATCCCAACACCAATTCTCTCGCCATCAAACTTATAACTATTTCCAGATTTCTCTACCACACCTTGTTCAATAGCTAGTCCTAATACATCTCCTTCGTAAGAGATTCCTTTTCCATATAAGATGTCGAACTCAGCAACCTTAAAAGGAGCAGCAACTTTGTTCTTGACCACTTTGGCCTTAGTCCTTGAGCCAACAACTTCTTCGCCCTTCTTTAGTTGAGCTCTCCTTCTGATATCAACTCTTACAGATGAGTAGAACTTAAGAGCCCTACCTCCAGGGGTAGTTTCGGGATTACCAAACATGATCCCAATCTTTTCTCTTATTTGGTTAATGAAGATAACCATAGTTCCTGTTCGCGCTGCGATGGCAGCAATTTTTCTGAGAGCCTGGGACATCATCCTGGCTTGGAGGCCAATAAATTTAGACTCCATATCACCTTCAATTTCAGCCTTAGGTGTTAATGCGGCGACAGAATCAATAATCACAATATCAATTACCTCTGACCTAATTAGGCTTTCTAAGATGTTCAGAGCTTCTTCACCACTTCCCGGCTGAGAGATTAATAGCTCATTGGTTTTAACTCCAATATTCTTTGCATACTCTGGATCTAACGCATGCTCTGCATCAATAAAGGCAGCCCTACCTCCTTTTTTTTGTGCTTGAGCAACTGTTGATAGTGCTAAGGTCGTTTTCCCAGATGATTCTGGTCCGAATATTTCAACAACTCTTCCTTTTGGAAATCCACCAACTCCCAGTGCTAGGTCCAAGCTAATTGAACCAGTTGATATTGCATCAACATCTACCCTAGCGGCATCTTCGAGCTTCATAATTGACTCTTCTCCATATTTTGTCCTCAGGGTATTAAGAAGGATCTCTAACTCGTCCTTTTTTTCTGCCTCAGTCCCCTTATGTGTTTTCTTAGTTTTGTCCATTTTCTTCTATGTTGTTAGTATTTTCGACTTCTTCTACTGGAACAATTTCTTCAGGCTCTTCTTTGGGCTCGTATATGATTTGCCTGGTTATCTCAGTTTGCCTCCCAAGCTTTCTTGTTGCCACTATTTGGAAGGTATTTATTCCTGCTTCGAGCCTAACATCCTTTGAGAATGATCCGTCATCAGTTACATATATAAGCTCTCCATTAATTGTTAGTCTATCATCAGGATCCATATCCCCGGAGATTGTTGTTATTTCTTCCGAGACTATCTCTGGCGTTACAACCCTAATATCGGGGGATCCTACTATTCGGTCAAACCTTACAATAAAGAAAATTATTACGAGTAGAGCAACTATCAATCCAATAACCTTGCTGGGACTAATTTTCTTAAGAGCAAAGCGATTACCTGGGAGCATATCGCTTTCACCAGATGATGCTGTCTCAGTAGAGAATCTGTATGCTCTCCAAAGATCATCATTTTCAACATCAAGAGAGTTGGCAATTTTAAAGAGATACCCTCTTATATATGGTTTTGCTGGAAGCTTATTGAAATCTCCTTTGATAATCGCATCAACAAATCTTGTTGGCACATCAGTAAGATCAGATAATTTTTGAGCACTCAAATTTTTATCCGCCATTAGATCTCTTAACGCTGCCTGTATAGTTTTTTGCTCATTAACCATAGAACTCTTTATCACTTTCGTTTTCGTTATCACCATCATACACATCTTCACCCTCACTATCTAGGTATATTTCTCTGGCTTTGGCTCCATCGGAAGGACCAATAACACCTTTTGCCTCCATAATATCTAGAAGACGAGCAGCCCTGGCGTATCCAACGCGCAACCTTCTCTGCAAAAGAGAGGCAGAAGCCTTTCCAGCTTCTTTTATAACTCCAATAGCCTCTTCATATAATTCATCATCATCTTCATCCATATCCATTCCACTTGAGTGTGGTTTCTCGAGAGATTCTCCCATCTCTTCACCAAGATCATCCTCGGGCATCATGTGGTTCTCTCTTTTTATAAAGGTTACAACTCTAGCAACCTCCTCTTCACTAATAAACGAACTTTGGATACGCTTTGGTTTTGAATAGTCGGATGAGATGAAAAGCATATCACCACCACCCAAAAGTTTTTCAGCTCCGGCCATATCCAGAATAGTTCTTGAGTCTATTTGGCTAGCAACCTGGAGAGCAACCCTAGAAGTAATATTCGCCTTAATTAGACCAGTGATAACCTCCACAGAAGGTCTTTGAGTTGATACAACTAAGTGGATTCCAGTTGCTCTAGCCATCTGGGCTAATCTGACAATAGCTCCCTCAACCTCTCTTCCAAATGTGGCCATAAGGTCTGCGAGCTCATCAATGACGATTACCATATATGGCATTATGTCTTCGATCCTATCCTTGTTGTATCCGATAATATCTCTTTTACCAGCATCTAGAAGAATCTCATAGCGGCGTTCCATTTCCTGTATGGCAAATTTCAAAGCAGCTACAGCCTTTTTGCCTTCGGTGATAACGGGGCTTAGTAGGTGTGGGATTCCTTCATATGCAGAAAGCTCAACCTTCTTTGGGTCGATCATTATAAATCTCAAAGTTTCTGGAGAGTTTTTATACAAAAGAGATGTTATTAGAGAATGAATTGTTACAGACTTACCGCTTCCGGTTGAGCCAGCTATTAGTAGGTGAGGCATCTTGGCGATACTAGTGAAGATTGGTTCACCCGCAACATCTCTTCCAAGAGGAACTCCTAGACTACTAGAGCTTTTGAACTCAGGGTAGTTAATAAGTGATCCCAAACGAACTATGCTTGCCACCTTATTAGGAACCTCTATTCCAACAAGTGATTTTCCAGGGATTGGAGCCTCAATTCTTATTGGGTGAGCTGCGAGAGCAAGGCTTAGATCTTGGTTTAGAGATTCTATTCTAGAGAGTTTTACTCCTTCAGCAGGTTTTAGTGTGTATCTAGTTACCTTAGGTCCAATAGTTATCTCGCCCATCTCAACTGGAATACCAAAACTATCCAACGTTCTTTTTATAATATTGGCGCTTCCCCTTAGATCTCCAACAGTGGCCTTTTCACTACCAGTTCTCAAAAGTTTTAGAGGAGGGAATTTATAGTCTTTAGTTGCAGCTGCGTATCCTTTCTCTCCGAAGAGACCAAAAACACCAGCTCGCTTATCATCACCCGGTTTAGGTTCATTCTTTCCTTCATGCTTTTGATCATGTTCATCTGCTGCCTCATCTTCACCTTCCTGCTCAGGTTCATTCTCGCCGGGGATGATAACCTTGGGTTCGTCGTCTTCCCTTTTCTCTTTCTTTTGTCGCAGATTAAGGCTTAGTCTTATAGGAACATTAAGAGTTACCAAAATAGCTGATATTAAAACGGTTATATTAATAACTAAAGAAGCTGTTTTCCCAAAGAGCACTTCCAGTGATCCAAGAAGCTCTCCCAGAATTCCTCCATTTCCAGTAGCTACTATGTCGAGTGTTCCTAGTCCTGAGATGATTACAAAAATAGCTCCCACTATAGTTGGGGTAGCCAAGAAAGACTTATTGCTAGCCAGGGCATTTAGGCTAGCCAAAATTAAAGCTATGGGAACTAAGAAGTATCCCCAACCAAACAGAGTATCGAGACCTTTATATACATAGTCTCCCACTAGTCCCGCCTTATGAAAAGAAGAGAGTATCAAAATTATGGCAATACCAATGAATGCTATGGCCAGTACACTGGCCTTAGTTTCTGGATGGAGTCCCTTAGGTTCATCCTTCTGTACCTTTTTATTCTTTTTAGTTTTTTTAGCCACTACCTAATAATTTAACAACAAAATCAGTCTACTTAAAAGCTATGCCTATGATAATATTATCTCAAGATGACATCTGACTTAAAACAGAAGCAGAGTGCTTTTGGTAAATACGATATAAGAGGAGTATATCCCAAGGTAGTAGATGAAGAATTAGTCTACTTAATTAGCAAGGCTTTAGCTGAGAAAAAATTCAACAAAGAGAGGGTAATTGTGGGTATGGATGCACGAGAAAGTTCCCCCGCTCTATATAAAGAGGTAATTAGGGGCCTCCACGAAGGCGGTGTAGAGGTTCTTGAGGGGGGATCTATGACAACCCCAATGCTCTACTTCTTAGTAAATGACCTTAACCTTGGTGGGGGGATAATTGTGACAGCTTCTCACAATCCGAAAGAATATAACGGTCTCAAGATGGTTGGCAGAAATGCAGACAACATAAGTGGTGCAGAAGTTCTTGATCTTATCAGATGAAATACGTAAAGAGATATACAAATTTTCTTAAAAGTCACCTGGCCCCCCAGATGGAAATAGGGATAGTTCTTGATGGCTCAGATGGATCTGTGGGAATGGTCCTAAAAGATCTCTTTAGGGGGAGTAAAGATGTGAGGGTAAAGATAATCAACCATAAGCCAAGAGGCTCATTTCCCACTCATGGACCAGATCCATCTGCAGATGGAGCCCTAGACCAGGTCTCAAGGCTAGTTATAAAAAGAAAGGCTAATTTTGGAGCTGTGTTTGATAGCGATGGAGATAGGGTTATTTTTGTAGATAATCTTGGTAGAGAGATTGAGGCGTACCAAATCTTTCAGTTAATTAAAAGAGGCCTTAAGCCTCCATATATTCTTGATTCACGAGCACTAATCAATTTCTGGAACAAAGAGAGCGGAATAATAGAAAGTAAGTCTGGCAGACACTTCATTGCAAAAGCCATGAAGGAAAATGATGCCACTCTTGGGGTAGAGGGTTCTGGGCACTATTTTTTCAAAGAGTTCTTCTTCAAAGACTCAGCTATTCTGACCTTGGTGCATTTAATTAACTTGGCCTCATCAACAGGGAGCCCCCTCTCTGAAGAGATAGACTCTCTAGACAGCCCACATAGAACCAAAGAATTCAATTATAAAATTGATAGGGAGAAAGATCCTATCGGAAAAGTAAAAGAACACTTTAGAAATAAGCAGGCAAAAATAGATGAGATAGATGGTATCTCCGTATATACAGAAGACGTCGCCTTTAATCTAAGAGAATCCGCCACAGAGCCATTAATAAGACTTAACATTGTTGCCAAAAATGATATGGTTGCTGATAATCTGAGGATAGAGATTGAGGCAATCATAAATGGATAACACAGAGCAAATAGTATTTAAGAACCCAAAAGGCGAATCCTTTACCCACCAAGAAGTGGCTAAAGAACTATTCGCCTATATGAACAGTGATAGGGATAGCTATTACAAAATAACCATAGGGACAGACTCTTTATTATACTCGAATCTTGCGGCAGATTTTGTCACAGCCATAGTAATCCATAGGGTGGGTAGTGGGGGTAGGTATTTCTATAGAAGAGTTCTCCTTGAGAAATTTCACACCATAAGGGACAGAATGCTAAGAGAGGTTATGATCTCCCTCGATATGGGCAAGATGATGGTGAAGGAGCTTAAGAAATATAAGGGTAAGGAGTTTGGGCTAGAGATTCATGTAGATATTGGCGAAAAAGGTGAAACCAAAAATATGATCCAAGAGTTAACGGGGATGATAAGAGCTAATAACTTTGAACCCATTATTAAGCCATACAGTTACGCCGCCACCTCAGTTGCAGATAAGCATACATAATATGGAAACAATATATTTAGATCACGGGGCCTCTACGCCCGTGGATAAAAAGGTGCTTAAGGCCATGAGGCCATATTTTTCCAAAGATTTTGGTAATCCAGGCTCGATTCACGCATATGGTCAGAAGGCTCAGAAGGCTCTTGATCAAGCGAGAAGCAAGATCTCAACATCCTTGGGTGTAAAGTTTGGAGAGATAATTTTTACTAGCTCAGCCACAGAAGCTAACAATCTTTTTATCAAAGGAAGTTTTGAGGGCTGTAGTATAAGTAGCCCAAAGGCAATAATTTCATCAATTGAACACGAGTCCGTAAGTGAAGCCGCCAAAGCTCTTGAGGCAAAAGGGCTTGAAGTCATAGAGCTTCCTGTATCTAAGGAGGGCATTGTGGATATGAAAAGTCTCAAAGATGCCCTTGATTCATCTGTCTGTTTTGTCTCAATAATCTATGCATCAAATGAGATAGGAACGATCCAACCAATCAAAGAGATTGGTGAGATGATTGAGGAGTATAAGCAAAAAAACGGAAGTAAATATCCACTTTTTCACACAGATGCCGTCCAGGCATTCCAATATATAGACATCGATGTTAATAAGCTTCATCTGGATGCACTAACGATTTCTGGTCAGAAGATATATGGACCAAAAGGTGTAGGAGCCCTCTATCTAAAAGAAGAAATTAAAGATCTAATAAGACCGCAGATGATAGGCGGCCATCACGAATTCAGCATAAGATCAGGAACTCCCAATATCCCAGCCATAGTCGGTATGGGTAAAGCGGTGGAGATGGTGGATAGGGATAGAGTGTCGAATCGAGAAAAAACAGAGAAGCTAAGAGACATGTTCCTGAGGGAGTTAAAGAAGAAAAATCTTGATATAGAGGTTAATGGAAGTCTTTCCCAAAGAATTCCCAACAACTTAAACATATATTTTCCAGGAACCACAGGAGAAGAACTCTTAATAAAACTGGATATGGTTGGCGTAGCAGCTTCTACCGGATCAGCTTGCTCAGTTAAGGCAGTTAAAAAGTCCAAAGTTATAGAATCACTTGGCTTTGATGATGATAGAGCGGGCAGTAGTATACGCTTTACTCTGGGCAGAGATAATACAGAAAAGCAGATAATAGAGACCGTAAAAAGGGTAGTCAGCGTGTTATAATCGTATAAAAGGCCTTGACCCATCTCGGCCGATTAATTAACCTATTAGCCACAAGATGAATTCTTTTAACAGGTTCACAATAAAAGCTCAAGAAGCTCTTCAAAGGGCCCAAGACCTAGCAACAGCTCAAAGCCATGGAGAGTTTAGGGCACTTCACCTCATGTCAGCGCTTCTCTCAGATGGCGAGTCTTTAATAATGCCAATTTTGACTAAAGTCGGAGTGGACATAGATAGGTTCAGAGATGAAATAGAAGACGAGCTGGCAAAGTTATCCAAGATATATTCAGCTGCTGCAGTTGGTCAGATATATCTCTCCCGAGAGATCCTTAGGGTTATTGATAGGGCAGCTAAGAGTGCTATGGCCAACAATGATGAATTCATTTCCTGCGAGCATCTTTTAATAGGGGTTCTTGATATAGACTCGGTTGCTAAGGACATTCTGGAGAAAAATGGTGTTAAGAAGGACGAGGTCACAAGAATCCTTTCCAAGTTGAGGGGTGCAAGTAAAGTGACAAGCGAAAGCCCCGAAGCCACATACCAGGTATTAGATAAGTATGCTGTTAACCTAACCGACATGGCTTCAAATGGGGAGCTCGATCCAGTTATTGGTAGAGAAGAAGAGTTAAGAAGAGTTATCCAAATTCTTTCTAGGAGAACCAAGAATAATCCGGTTTTAATAGGAGAGCCTGGTGTCGGAAAAACAGCAATCGTAGAGGGCTTGGCACAAAGAATAATTTCTGGAGATGTCCCAGAGACCCTAAAGGGAAAACAGGTTGTTTCCATGGACCTTGGATCTCTTGTTGCTGGGACTAAGTTCAGGGGAGAATTTGAAGATAGGTTAAAAGCCTTCATTAGAGAGATCAAGAACTCAAAGGGAGAAATCATTCTTTTCATAGACGAGATTCATATGATTGTTGGAGCAGGATCAGCCGAAGGAGCAATTGACGCTTCCAATCTTCTTAAGCCAGCGCTCGCAAGAGGAGAGCTTCATGCAATCGGGGCTACAACTATCAAGGAATATCAGAGATACATAGAAAAAGACGCTGCTTTAGAGAGGAGATTTCAGCCAATATATGTCGAGGAACCTAACATTGAAGACAGCATAACCATCCTGAGGGGCCTTAAAGAGAAGTACGAACTTCATCATGGCCTCAAGATCAGCGATGAAGCTTTAATTGCAGCAGTAAACCTTTCTGCAAGATACATAAACGAAAGGTTCCTTCCAGATAAGGCAGTCGATGTAATTGACGAGGCTGCTTCATCAAGAAGGCTAGAGACAGAAAGTCTGCCGAAGAGTATAGGTGAAATCAGAAGAGCAATAACCTCTCTGGAGGTAGAGAGGGCTGCCTTAGTAAACGAAAAGAAGACGGTTAAAAACACAAAAAGAATTAAGGATATAGAAACAGAGCTAGAAGACTTAAACAAAGAAAATGACGAGCTCTCATCAAGCTGGGATGCTGAGAAGATGGTCGTCGAGAAATTGAACAACCTAAGAGAAAGGGTAGATTCTCTAAAAAGAGAAAGAGAAATAGCGGAAAGAGAGGGCGATTTAACCAAGGTTGCAGAGATCAGCTACGGCGAGCTACCTAAAGCAGAGAAAGAATATTCAACATACGAGAAGAAATATTTTTCTCCTAAGGAAAGTGGATCTAAGGATGGTCAAAGATTTCTTAAAGAGGGTGTAGATAAAGAGGATGTGGCAGGGGTTATATCGAGATGGACTGGTATCCCTCTAAGGAGTGTTTTAGAAACTGAAGTAGATAAGCTTACCAGAATAGAGGAAGTTTTAAGAGATAGGGTCGTTGGCCAAGATAAGGCTATTAAAGCTGTAGCCAGTGCTCTAAGAAGGGCCAGAGCTGGCTTAGCTCCAGTAGACAGACCAATGGGTTCATTTATGTTCCTTGGTCCAACTGGTGTTGGTAAGACAGAGCTAGCAAGAGCTTTGTCAGAGTTCATGTTCAATGATGAAAATGCGCTTATTAGAATCGACATGTCTGAGTTTATGGAACGCCACGATACAGCTAAGCTCATAGGCTCTCCTCCTGGATATGTTGGATTTGAAGAAGGTGGTCAATTAACAGAGATAGTTAGGCACAGGCCGTATAGTCTTATCCTCTTCGATGAGATAGAAAAAGCTCACCCAGAAGTATTCAACCTTCTTCTCCAGGTCCTAGATGCAGGAAGACTTAAGGATGGAAAGGGGAGAACAGTTAATTTTAAAAACACCATCATAATAATGACTTCCAATGTCGGTAGCCATATCACCAAGGAGATGTCTAAGGTCGGGTTTGCCGCTGACAGTGCTTCTGAGGCAAGAAAGAAGGAAAGTGTATACAAATCAGAGATAACATCCTCTCTAAAAGAGCAGTTCAAGCCAGAATTTCTAAACAGAATTGATGAGGTTGTAATCTTTAACTCTTTGGACAAAAAAGCAATTAGAAGAATTGTGGACATTCAACTAGAGGAGCTTATTGAAAGGCTCAAAGAAAGAGGGATAAAGGTCGCAATCGATGTTTCGGCAAAGAAATATATTGTTGAGCATGGCTTTGATCCTGATTATGGAGCAAGACCAATTAAGAGAGTTATCCAAAAGATGATTTTGGATAAACTGGCTGACAAGATAATCGGAGGCAACATTAAAGATGGAAGCAAAATTAAGATCAGTTCTAAGAAGTCCGGCATTAGCGTTACTGCTTAAGACTTCAATCTTCGGACTAGCCCTATTCTGGTTTAGAGGTGATAGCTATGGCTTTCTGAAACTGATCAGTCTTATTTTGATCTTTCTTTTTCTATATCTTCGGCCGGCGATCAACACAACAAAGTACTGGGCTTCGGCAATTTCTCTCCTAACAGTAATAACTCTTGCGCCTAAAATAGGAGATGCTAGTGGTTTTTATCTAAATCTAATACTCATTTTAATGGGATACATGATCTTCGGTGTGAAGAATCTAGTGTTCCTTAAAAGAAATCACGTATATCACCTTTTCCATGTTCTAGCCTTTTTTGGATTAACAGCCCTAGTGGTTATGGGTCTTCTTTCTCAGATAGTCTACTTCATTTTAATATTCTTCCTCTTCAAAGAGTTCTATCAAATAAATACTGAGGTCGATAAAAACACCTCCAATCTGATATCAGTCATAGAATCTATGATAGCTATCCAGATGGTATGGGTAACCTCATTTCTCCCAACCATATTCATAATAGGAACCTCATTCATAACTCTGGCAACTATGTTCTCGCACAATCTTCTTGTGCACCACCTAAAAAATAGGTTTAACAAACAGAATATATATAAAGATTTAGGAATCTTTGGGGGAATATCTCTCGTGGTATCTCTATTCTCTGCCTGGATACTTATCTAGATCTTTGACAAAACAGCTAGCGGGAAGATAATATTGATTCATAGTCCAATGAACAAAAACTTAAATATGAATCATGAATCAAACAGTATTTCTGGCTCTAGTTGGCTTGGGTGGGTTAGCTGTGGGCTACTTCGTCAGGCAAGCAATAGCTATAAGGAACAGGAACTCTCTAGAGACTAGACTAAAAGAAGAATCACTTAACCTTAAAACACAGGCCCAAGAGATTATTTTAGAAGCGAAAAACAAGGCAGTTGCTCTTCTCGACGAAGCCAGAGAAGAGGAGAAAGAGAGAAAGGCCTCTATTTCCAAAATAGAAGAACGTCTTATAGGGAAGGAGAAGAATTTAGAAGAGAAGGAGGCTAAGATAGAAGGTCTCCAAGAGCTTCTTAATAAAGAGAAGGAGTCTATTACCGAATCTGAGGAGGAGATAAAACAGTTAAGAGATAAAATCAGTAACGAGCTAAGCACCCTATCCGGCCTTTCAAAAGAAGAGGCTAAAGAGGGTCTTGTTGAACAGATTAAAGAACAGTACAAAGATGATCTTAACCAAACAGTCCACAAACTAGCTACTGACAGAAGAGAGGAGATTGAAAAACAGGGCCTAGAGATCATTACCAATGCAATTCAAAGATATGCAAGAGAGCACATATCAGATCTTACAACCTCAACCTTCACTCTTCCCTCGGAGGACCTAAAAGGGAAGATTATAGGTAGGGAGGGTAGAAACATTAAAACTATAGAAAGATTAACTGGAGCAGAGGTAATAATCGATGAAACACCCGATACTATCCTCATCTCATCATTCGATCCTTTAAGGAGAGAGATAGCCAGGTTAACTCTTCAGAAATTAATTAAAGACGGTCGTATTCAGCCAGCAAAAATCGAAGAGAAAGTTGATGAAGCTAAGGGAGAGTTAGATAAAAGAATGTATGAGATTGGGGAAGAGGCCGCATATGAGATAGGCATCTTCGATCTTCCTAAAGAGATTATTCACCTGCTTGGAAGACTTAACTTTAGGACCAGTTACGGCCAAAATGTGCTAACCCATTCGATTGAAATGGCCCACATCGCAGGGATGATAGCTACTGAACTTGGAATTAATGTAGAGGTGACTAAGAAGGGAGCATTACTTCACGACATAGGCAAGGCAATTGACCATGAGGTTGAGGGGACCCATGTAGAAATAGGAAGAAAGATTCTTAAAAAATATGGGGTTTCAGACGAGGTTATAAAGGCAATGGAGTCTCATCACGACGACTATCCACACTCAACACCAGAAGCTTTTGTTGTTACAACGGCTGATATCATCTCTGCAGCCAGACCAGGGGCTAGAGGAGGAACGGTAGAAAACTACATAAAGAGATTAGATGATCTTGAGAAGATAGCGGGTAGTTTTGATGGAGTTAAGCAGTCATATGCCGTCTCAGCAGGCAGAGAACTAAGAGTTTTTGTAGTCCCCGAGAAGATCGATGACTTTGGAGCCCTTCAATTGGCTAGGGATATAGCCCACAAAATTCAATCAGATATGAACTATCCAGGAGAGATAAAAGTTAACGTTATTCGTGAGACTCGAGCCACTGAATATGCTAAATAGAGCATATTGTAGTATTTAAGCCATTTTTTGGTATAATAAGCACGTGTTAAAGATTAACGATTAAAAAGGTCGTTTAAACATTAAAAATTAACTAATGAAAAAGACTGAATTAGTTGAAGAAGTAATGTCCACTGCGGGTCTTGAGACCAAAAAAGATGCAGAGGCAGCAGTAGATGCTGTGTTTGAGGTTATCACCAAAGCTATGAGCAAAGGTGAAGACGTAGCCCTAACAGGCTTTGGAACCTTTAAGGTTTCACACAGATCTGCTCGTCAGGGGGTAAACCCAAGGACTGGTGAGAAGATTCAAATCGCTGCTAAAACTGTGCCAAAATTTAGCGCAGGAAAAGGCCTAAAGGACGCAGTCGCGTAAGAGTATTCTTACTATAAGTAGAAAAAGAGCCCCATCAGGGCTCCTTTTCTTTTTATAGGGGGCTCTTTACTTATTGAGCAGCATCTTCAGGCTCAGTAGCTTCTTCTATTGGATCCACTATCCCTAAAATAGTTTTTATCCTATCTCCAGCTTCCATGAAAGTGGAGTAAACATCTTTGATTAGATCCAAGCTCATTTGAGCTAGGTCAAGAGGGCCCAATGCGTTTAATGTTTCTAAGCTGAGCTCAGGACTTTCTTCGGGGACAAGTTCTTCTATAGATGGTGTGCTATCTATAATCTCTGTGGATGTTGTCACATCTAGCATAAGTTCGGTTTCGTTAAGTGTTTCTTCAATAATAATTTCTTCAGTAGATGTAGTGTTCTCTATAATTTCCTCTATAAACTCTTCTCCCAAAAGTTTGGCTCTTGATATTGCTTGTAGCCTTTCTGCCCCCGTTAACTTTGTTTCGGCTTCTGATATTAGGGCTGAGAACTCTTCTCGCTCTATGAGATTTAGTCTTGTCAGTTTTGTGAGATCTTCAGAAATCTTTGATAGTCTGTTGTTAGCTGTTTCTAGGGCAGTTGGGCTGTATGAAAAAACCAACAGAAATTCGAGAGCAGATTTAGTAGCAGGAGAATAAACAGTCTCTCTGTAATCGATAATCTCTTGGATTAGGGTGTTTACATCAGAAAGTGACCCTATCTGACTTAGCGTTTCCAATTTTTGATTATAGAAGTTTTTATGACTTTCCATATCAGCTAAAAAGGCTTGCCTTGAAGTAGTCTCCTTAGAATTTTCTGCAAACGTAAGAGCATTAAGATCTGTTTCAATCTTCTCAACTCTTGCAACAGCCTGATTTAGAGCGTTCTCTGTTAAACTAACCTTCTTTACCAACCTCTCCTGCTCGGAAAGATCCTCTGCCACAGCGAGTTTATTAAACAGGTCTGGTGTTTGAGCATATGCAGAAACAGGGCCCAAAAGAACCATCGCAACCATCATCAATTTAAAAATATTCTTAATCATTAGTAGCTAATTGCATCTTCTAGCAATTGATCTATTTCCTCATCCTCAGAACTCTCATAGGAAGTGTCTGAAATGTTGGCTCTTGCTAGCTTTCTGTCTTCTGATAGATAGTCGACATCATTTATACTCTTATCAATCTTATTCTGAATATCGCTTGCCTCGCTTGCGAGAGTATTCTTATCAACTCCCTCTAGGGTAGGGAATAGAGGCCCCTTTAATGTGCTGGCCACACCACCCAAAGCAATGAAAATGAATAGTAATATTGCCACCCCAACAGAGAAGCTTGATACAAGACTTTGTGATAATAGATAAAACCTGCTTGAGTCCATCTCCTCTATTGCTAGCTGAGCCTTCAACGTTGAAGCAAACCCTTCATCGGGTCTAATCTCTTTCAAGCTATTAAGTTGTTTTATAAGCTGCTGTTCGTTCATTTTAGTCTTTCTTCTAGCTTCTTTATTGCTCTGTGCTGGATCACCTTAACGGCATTTTCGCTTTTATCTACAACCCTAGCTACTTCGCTGTGCTGCATATCCTCAACGAATCGCATGATTAGAACATCCTGCTCTATATCATTCAAACTCTTTATTGATTTGAGGATCGTCTCCCACTCAAACTTAGAGTCCAAATTTTGGCTTAATGTGTTATCAACCCCAAGGATTTCCTCTGATACATTCTCTATATCAACCTCCTCCTTTGTTTTACGGTAATGGTCTATAACCGAGTTTCTGGCAATCCTATAAAGCCAACTTCCAAATGGATATCCCTTACTCTGATAACGCTTCATGCTCCTCCAGGCCTTAAAGAACGTCTGCTGGGTGATATCTTCTGCCTGTTCACGATATGCCACCTTAATCAGCACAAACCTATATATCTTAGGTAAGTAGTGATCGTAGAGTTGACCAAAAGCCTCGGGATTACCCTGCTTAGCTTCTTCTACGAGGTTTTCTTCACCCTCTAACATTTAAAACGAATTAGTAGTGTTATTAGTTACCCTCTTCTGATGACTTCGGCACTTGTTCTGCAAAAGGATTAAGGCCGTCTAAAGAGGTGTACTCCTCTTTCATCTTATCAAATCCCTCGAGGATTAGTTCCACTTCAGTCACAGGATCTTCTTCTTGAAGTTCGTCCTCTTCTTTAGACACCTCATTTTGAGGTATTTCTGCCTCCTGAGGCTCTTTCTCCTCCAGCTCTACCTCTTCCCTAGGCATGGAATAATTTACCATCTGGGCCGGCTCTGAGAGATTGTCTTCAGAGAAAAGATTATAGGCCGCGAAAGAACCTGCCAATACAATTCCTATTAATAGTGTTACTAATCTGACATTCATGGAGCGGGAGACGGGAATCGAACCCGCGTTCTCAGCTTGGAAGGCTGACGTATTACCACTATACGACTCCCGCGCTACTGGATTGATCCAGGTGGTGCGCTATCTGGCCCCTCCGTGAAGGGTTGGCCAGTTGGTCCTATAAAGTTAGGATCTCCAGCTGATTTATACCGACCCTGCTTATACTCTGCAAACAGGTATAGTCCAGTCAGGAATATGACCACAAGGACTATTACGCTGACGATAGATTGTATTGTTTCCTTAGGCATAGCCTATTAATAAAAGATATACGTATTAGCTCCTTCCTTCAAGAGATGTGTCCTCGGCAGGATTTGAACCTGCGGCCTTCAGTTCCGCAAACTGACGCTCTATCCAACTGAGCTACGAGGACCTATCTACAGGATATTTAAATATATCTCCTATTACAACAAAAAGTTATGTTCGAGATATAGAGTTGAGACAAAGAGTAGGTCGACAACAAAACCACCTATAGCTAAGGCCATAAGTATGTACAACAAAGTTTTACTAACCTTTTCTCCGTTAATAAGTTTGGAGGAGACATAGATTACATATACAAATGTAAAAAGCCCTAGAATATCAAAATATTTTGGATTTAGACTCTCTAGAAAATTTATAAACATATATATAAGTATATCAGCAACTAAACTTCCTTCTGAAAGTTTTTCCACATCTGGCTGGCCATAGGCTTAACATCGCCTACATATTTACTGCCAATCTCTGTTGAGTATGGTCTTTCGCATTCGGAAGAAAGTTCTTCAAAGGCCATCTGGGCGATGGGCATTTTGTAGTAGAGCATTATTGGAATACTTGCTGTGTTGTGCAATTCCAAAGTCATCTTCAAAGAATTCCCTGGATCGAGAAATCCAGCCGTTATATGTATCAAAAGTCCCATTCTTCCAATAGAGCTTTTCCCTTCAAGTCTTCCCACGTATTTTGGGGAAACTCCGGTAGTCTCATGCACCATACCCAGGGCGAATTCATTTGGATGAAGGATAAAAGGAGTTTCCTCGTCTATAGTAATCTCCTTCATCATTTCATCAACAGGCTTCTTAGGATCAATTACATAGTTTCTATTAGTATCGAAAATCAGAAAGTGCTTATCAAGACGCAAATCAACAGAGGCTGGCTGAAGATTTTTCTTATCAAAGGGGTCTATCAAGATATCTCCATTGTCTAATGCCTTTAATATGTCTCTATCTGAAAGAATCATTATCTTAAAAGCTATTATACCCACTTATCTTCATA
>Ga0210057_1004642_pt1 | contig 18103 bp, 14 predicted proteins | sample CryGeyCG2114_010_2_FD_183968 | JGI IMG/M metagenome (GOLD analysis project Ga0210057, IMG submission 183968) | Groundwater microbial communities from aquifer - Crystal Geyser CG10_big_fil_rev_8/21/14_0.10 (SPAdes) (version 2) | ecosystem: Environmental > Aquatic > Deep subsurface > Groundwater ...
CTTTCCCGCGAAGACTCCATCGCTTTGCCAAGTCCTCCGGTAGTCATCGCGCTGCCAAGAACTCGCAATCCTATTTGTCCGGCCAAAGCAAACGAAACAACTTGCGTTAAACCCGTCAACGCGCCTGCCGCGCCGCCAACTCCCAAGCCGGCCGAAACCGCTATCTTATATTTAAGCGGCTGTTTTTTATACCATTCCGTAAACTCCTCCGCCTTTTCATTTATAAACTGCCGCGCCGCGCCCATCTGTTCAATCTGCTTGTCGGATTTCAGACTATCAATTTTCGCCGCCTCGCGCACAGTCGTCGCCAATACAAGGTCTTTGGCGAATTTTTCCATCTCTTTCCTTATCTCTTCTTCAAGCTTTCCGGAAGCATTAAGCTCGGATGTTTTTTCATTGACGGCCTGGCCGCGGTAATTTTTCAGCGCGTCTTTCATGGCCTTTTGCGCCGCCAGCAAATTATCATAAGCCTGCGCTTTTTCCGCAATAACGCCGCCGGCTTGCTCGCCCTTTCTTTGCGCGCGTTCACTCACCGTTTCACCGGTCGGATGATACTTGGCAAAATCCTTTATTTTTGCCCAAACACTATCCAATTTTTCCACTCCCTTATCCGCCTTTTCTTTAGTAAAAACAGCCGCCACATAATCTTCCCGCGCCTTGGCCAGCGCCGCCTCGCTTTTCTCGCGCTCCGCCCGTAATTCTTCTTTTTCCCCTCCTTTAGGAGGGGTTAGGGGAGATTTTTCTTCCACCAAATCCATCAACTCGTTCATCAGCTCAATCCGCGACTTTTCGCTCGCGCCGAGAGTTTCCGGCACGACAAATTTTTCCGCGCCCGCGCCTTTCTCCTCCCTTTTCGTAAAGGGAGGTTGGGAGGGATTTAATTTCACATTCAAATCCGCCCCCTCATTTTTTAATCCCTTCTCCGCCAGCGCGCCCAAATCCGCCCCATTGTTTTTGGATTTTTCTGCGTCTTCTTTCAGCATCTGCTCCATTTTAGGCCCTAATTGAGCCTCTAACTCCTCCGCTAATTTTAACGGGTCTAATTTTTCGGACATATAAATATATAAAAATTTAGAGAATACTATATTTATTCTTCGAGCGGAGCGAAGCGGAGTCGAGAAGTTTTCCACTGATAGTTATCAACTCGCCTGCTGGCTTGCTCGAACAATAATATACAGAAACGGACAGTTACTTTATTTATCGCCTGTTACCCGCTTATCTTCTTAACCCAAGATTCCACCACTTCGGCTATTTTATCCTCTCCAACCAAATTTGATTTTCTTAATTGTTTGGTCAAAAAAACATCTGTTTGAATTTCTAATGTTTTAAGCTTTTTTTCTTCACTATACCCATCCCAAGAGGCGCCCTCTAACAACGCTTTACAAAATTCCTTTCCGACTTTCTCAAAAATTTCCATTTTTTCGGGCGGCAATATTTGCTCTGCCTTTTTCTTCTGCCCCTCTTTCTCCAAAAACTCCGCCAGTTCCCCAGTCGGCTCAAGTTTGCCATCGGTCAAGGCCGTTAAAACTTCTTTTAGGGTGACCGTCAAGGGAACCGTGTCGCTCATCGGTTTGATCAACATCGTCCCCCTGATTTTCTTGCCCTGCGAAAAAGAATCGGTAATTGGCGAAACTGAAAACAGAAAAAAACTATTAACTGCCGGCGACCAGCCAAGATATGTTTGATAACCCGCATATCTTATCGCGTCAAAGCCAAAAGGTATTTTTTTATCAAGGTCAACGACAATCTGACCATAGCGAGGCGTTTCAATAATTGCCCCTTTATCTTTAATTCTTTCCAGTTCCGCCAAAGATTTTTCCACCGCTATTTTAGTTTGCTTGCTTATTTTAAACAGCTCCATTTTCTTCAATTCTTTTGCCTGTAACACTTCATGCGGCCTATGCTCTTCTTTAAAAAATTCCAAAAGATGTTTAAATTTAATGCGATCTTTCAGACCTAAAAGATTACGCCCATAATTTTTAAAATACCTCTCTCCGCCCGGATAATTTTTATTATCTTCTTGCGTAACAAATTCAACCAATCTGTCCAAGTAATCTTGTTTTTCCAATAAGCCAAGGGATACCAGCAAATCATAAGTAAATTTTGTGGCCGAGCTGTCTTTCTCGGATTCGTCGCTATGATGGTCAATAAAAACAGTTTTTCCGCCGTCTTCCAAGATAACGCCATGGCGCTCGCCGGTATCAACATTAATTTTGCCTTCTTTATATTTTCCATGTTCTAAATGTTCCAAATTTTTTGTGCTAATGCCGGCCAACTCCAATAGACCCAAACTGCTATTCCCGTCAAGATCCGTAAAATTTAATACGCCTATTTTACCATCTTTCTTTTTACCGATTTTCCCGTGCACCGCAAATTCCTTCCAAAGCTCGCGGGTTTTTTGCTTAAATTTCTCGTCGCCTTCCTGCTCGGTTTGCGCCCAAAGCTCCTCGTAGTTAGTAATTTTAGATAAAGTTATCTCCGCGCCCAATCTCGCCAGTTCTTTCATTCGTTCAACTTCCTTTTCCGCCGCGCGAAAATCTGACGCCTCACCGACGATATCTTTTTTCGGAACTAATTCCGATTTTCCGGATACGGATTTTTCTAGGTCTTGCTTAGCCAAATCCGCGGAAGTGCCGCCTTTTTTCTCTCCCTTCCTTATTTCTTTGCGCAACTCCGATTCCGCCGTATTTCTGTCCCACTTATCCATAAATTCCTCCGCGGCCGGAGTCATCGGTTCAATGCCTTGTCGACGCAAAATCTCATCAATCTTTTCCCCCTCAAATCCCTTGTCGCCGCGAAGCCGTTTTTGTTTTATCTCCTCCGCCCGGCGGATAATCAAATTATCGTCAATTTTTAATTCCGCTTCAATTTTTTTCTCGCCAGCTTCTTTTTTTTGCTTGGCTGTCTTTTTTGCCGCCCGTTCTTCCCCCGCGCTGGCTATTTTATTTTCCATTATGTCCGTCCCACCCGCTTCTCGAACATCGCGAAAACTCCCGGCCTGCTTTTGAAACGAAGAACTTTTTCCTTTAAATTCTCCGCCGGGATTATCCGCTTTTTCGTTCTTGGGTAAAAAATTCGGGTCAAAAAAGATTTCATTTCTTTTTTGCATAAACGATTGATAATAGCTTTCTAATCCTGCCAGCAAGTCTTCGGTTCGTTCGCCCCGATGGTAACGTTTATAAAGATCTTCGCTGCTATTGACCAAATCAAACAGTTCTTTCTCTTGCTCAGGAGAAATAAACTTATTTTTTAAGGCCATCTCGGCTTTAATCTCCAGTCTTTCGCCATTTAGTTCGTCTATGCGGTTTTTCAACGAGTCTATTTTGTCTCCAAGATTGCGCATCTCCTCCGGCGACAAACCGCTTTTTGGCTCGCTGGAAATAAATTTGTTTCCACCCATAAATTTAGCGTTATTATGCTTATTTTAAGTATATCACAGCCGCTAAAAAAGCCAATAATCTGGTCTGTGGATACCGACAAACTAAAAAGGTGGTAAAATATAGTTACTTTGAATTACGAAACTCACTTAACTTTTATGTCATGAACTTTATCAAATCCGTACTCAAACAAAAAACCTTAATAATCCTGCTGGCCATTTTGGCCATAGCCGCTTTTTTCAGATTTTATCATCTGGCGCAAATTCCGCCGGGACTCTATCCGGATGTCGCCATCAACGGTAATGACGCGCTCAACGCGCTAAAAACCCATAATTTCAAACTTTTCTACCCGGAAAATAACGGCCGGGAAGGACTTTTTATCAATCTTATCGCCTTAAGCTTTTGGTTGTTTGGCGCCGGTATCTGGGCGATTAAAATTGTGCCGGCAATTTTTGGCTTGCTTACGGTTTTAGGCATTTATTTTTTAACTAAACGGTTATTTTCTTATTTTGGCTCGCGCCGCGCCGAAATTATCGCCTTACTGGCAACTTTTTTCATTAGCATCTCTTTCTGGCATGTTAATTTCTCGCGCTTAGGATTTCGCGCCATCATGGTACCTTTCATTTTAGTCTGGAGTTTTTATTTTTTACTTAAAGGATTGGATGCGGCCACAAGCTCTACGCCTCGCCTTCGCATCTCCGCATCTTTGCTATCACTCCGAGCTGCGAGCTTCGACGGGCAAGTAAAGGCTACTTGCTATTTCATATTGGCCGGGCTTTTTTTTGGGCTCGGATTCCATACCTACATCGCCTTTCGCGTCGCACCAGTAATCTTGTTTGTGCCGATATTTTTTGATCTTGTCCGCTATTGGCCAAAGATAAAACAATTTTGGAAAACCAAAACTTCTTTTTACGATTTTGTTAAAAAATCATACATAAGCGACAATTGGCGGCTATGGGATCTTTTCTTTTTAGCCGCCATCCTGGCCATTCTGCCCATGGTCGTATATTTCTGGCAACATTCAAATAATTTCATCGACAGAGCCAGCCAAATATCGGTTTTAGCGTCAGATAGCCCTGTCCAACAAATAGCCGATGGCGCCGTTAAAACCCTGGGACAATTCATTGTTTTTGGCGATAACAACGCGCGCCATAATATTCCTGGCTCCCCTGAAATTTTTTGGCCATTGATTCCTTTTTTTCTTTTAGGAATCGGTTTTTCTATTTGGCAAATTGGCCGGCCAAAAAACTATCAAAATTCCAATTGGCCGCTGTTACAAACCAACCTCTTGCTTCTTATTTGGTGGGGAGCGATGCTTTTGCCTTCTATTATGACCAATGAAGGCCTCCCCCATTCTTTGCGTTCCATCGGATCAATTCCGCCAAGCTATATTTTCACGGGACTGGGAGTTTTTCTGGGAATTAATTACATAGCTTCTTCAGTTAAAAATAAAAAAATATTGTTTACTGTTTATTGCTTATTGCTTATTGCGGCTACTGGCTTGGTTGGCGCGGAATATTACCGTTATTTTATTCAATGGGGTCAAAGCCAAATAACAAAAGATTCTTATACCCAAACCTATGTTAACCAGGGGCAATATCTGCGCTCTCTGCCGGCCACTGTTCAAAAATATGTTTTAGTCAATGAAGGCGGCGTTCCGGTTCCGTATCCTGACGGATTGCCAATGCCCGCCCAAACAATAATTTTCCTTAACCGCCAAACACCCAATATTAAATATTTTATTGAAGACCCTGGCTCCTTAATGACTCCGGACAAATTTATAAAAACAAAAAGTTCGGCTGTCATTCTGCCGATGAAACCGGATGATCGGCTCCTTGAACAACTCAAAAAAATTCTTCCCTCCGGAAGAATTGAAAAAATAAATGATTTTGAGGTATTTAAAATAAACTACTAGTCCTCGCCAATTACGAATTTAAACCTTGAGCGAGGCCGGCTCCGACGAAAAATGTGTCGCAGACACCTCCATAGCTTTGTTTATATATAATTTATAAGAGGCGGCGAGACACAAGACGCGGCTTGCGCAAAACTCTCTGTTATCACGTTCAGCCGACCGTGCCCGCCGATAACCAAAGCTGATTAGCCGGAATTATACTGTATTATGCTTTTAAGCGTCTTGCGATATACCATAGTTTAGTCATTATCGGCTTTGGCCAAGCTTAGCTTGGCTTTGGCAGGCGCGGCGGCGTTTTTTCGCGGAGCCGGCCGAGCGACAATTTATGACCAAAACCCAAACTAACTTAATAGCCGCCTTAATGCTAATTTTTATGTTGAGCTTGGCTTTTTTCAGCCTGCTGGACGACTCCGCCATTATTGACGAGGTGGCTCATTTGCCGGCTGGCTATTCCTATATCGTCAAACAAGATATGCGGCTGAATCCGGAGCATCCCCCGCTGATAAAAGATCTGGCCGGCGCCTCAATTTGGCTCTATTCTCAAATAGACAATTCCAAAATAAATTTTCCCGATAATATTCCCGCCTGGCAAAGCGCCATTAACGGCCAATGGGATTTTGGTTTTGATTTTTTGTATAGAAACGGGAACGATGCCAATAAATTAATTTTACTTGGCCGCCTGCCGATGCTAGCGATTTTATTACTGCTTGGCTTTTATATTTTTAAATGGACGCGCGAGCTGGCCGGACCAAAAGCGGGCCTGTTGGCTTTATTTTTTTACGCTTTCTCCCCAACTTTTATCGCGCATGGCCGGTTTGTAACTACTGATGTTGCCGCGGCCGCCGCTATTTTCATTGCGAGCTATTATTTTACCCGCTGGCTAAAAAATCCTTCCGCCAAAAATTTAATTATTGCCGGGCTTGTTTTTGGATTGGCGCAGCTGGCCAAATTTTCAGTTTTCCTGTTGGTAATTCTTTTTGCTGTCATCGCCCTGCTTTGGATATATTTAAAAACACGCGACAATAAGAACTTCGGTAAAAATCTTTATAAATACTTTGGCGGCGCAATATTGCTTTACGCTATTGGTTATATTATTATCGTTTGGCCGATTTATTTTTTCCATATCGCCAACTATCCAATTGACCGACAAGTAAGTGATACGCGGCAAATCCTTCAAACCTTCGGTCTGCGGCCCATTGCTAATTTAATAATTTGGATGGCCGGCATCCCGGTTTTGCGGGCTCTATCGCAATACGGACTGGGGCTAGCTATGGTTTTGCAACGCGCCGTTGGCGGCAATACCACTTATTTTTTGGGACAGATCAATAACACCGGCTGGCCGCTTTATTTTCCGGTAATTTATCTCATCAAAGAAACCTTAACGCTCCATCTTCTGACTTTTACGGCTTTATTCTACGGTCTCTGGCAATTTATCAAAAACAAAATTTACCGATGGACTCGCTTCCATGATTTTCTGCAAGCCAATATCGCTCAAATCTTGATGCTTGGTTTTATAGCGCTTTACTGGTATTCCAGCCTCCGTTCAATTCTCAATATCGGCGTGCGCCATATTCTGCCGACCTTCCCATTTATTTTTTTGCTTGTCGCGCAACAAATATCTTTATGGTTTGCCGATAGACCGGAAAATAAAGAAAAGCTGATCCAGGCGCTCAAATATTCTTTCGTGGCTATCTTAATTATCTGGCAGGCCATCAGCGTGGTCAGCGTTTATCCGTCATTTTTGGCTTACTTTAACGAATCTATCAACGGCCCAACTAATGGATATAAATATGTTGTTGATTCTAATTTAGATTGGGGTCAAGACCTGCGGCGCCTGGTTACCTGGGTAAATAATAATAAAATTGATAAAATTCATCTCCATTATTTTGGCGGCGCGGTTCCAGAATATTATTTGGGCAACAAATTTATTTTCTGGTGGGGCAAATATCCCGCAACGGATATCACAATTTCCGGCGGATGGCTGGCGGTTTCGGCGACATTTCTTCAGGGCGGACGCGGCCAATTTGTGCCGGGACTTGCCAACGACGCGGGCGATTACACCTGGCTCAACAATTACACGCCCGTTATCGTCATCGGCCACTCAATCTTTGTCTATTACATTCCACCAATAATAAACCGATAATACGTATTTTATTTATTCCCTGAGCGAATCCCGCTTCGGCGGGATGAGTCGAAGGGGCTATTACATTCCGCCGACAACACTATAGTTAATAAAATCCCGGCCCTAAAAAATCCCGCCTACTGCGGGATTTTTTAGGGCCAACATACAAAATGCTTTTAGAAGAGGCGGGGATGATGATACATCCCCCAGAGGTTTCAGAATTTAAGATCTCCCTATTCTGTTATTTTATATCTTTGTTTTCCACCTTTGCCACCAAGGTATTCAAGCTTTACCTGCTGACTGATGGAATACATTGATTGAGAGAGGCCATTGACGCTTAAACTAACTTTATCCGAAATTTCTTTAAGTGTCGCTTGGCCACCAAGATCTCTTAATGCTTGGATGATGATCTTATGACGTTTTTTCATACAGCTCCTCCTTTCAGAAAAGGGTATTTTTGTCTAACTTCTTCTAACGGCATTTTGTAAAAGAACGATATTCCGATAACTCATTTATAGGCAGAGCGTCTTCGTATAAATAACAGAAAAGCGTTTTTTACGAAATCGCGCACCCCTTCTTTTTCTTTTACTTATAATACATCTTTTTACCTTCACGTCAAGCGAGGTTTTACTTTTCTGAAACGCTCAGATATTTTTTTAAGTGAGGTGTCCGCCGAAAAAAATATGTCGCCGCGCCCAAATCTCAAACGAGGGAATCCGTTTCAAAACGCTCAAGCCGACAATCCAAACCCTAAGCGAGGATTTGCTTTTCTGAAACGCTCAGTTTTATGAGCGGGCATGGTTCCCCGCCTTTTTGCAAAAAGGTGGGGAGAGCGAGGAGGTCTTGGCGAGTAAAATTTTCCTGGCTGGGGAAAATTTCACGATTTCAGAAAGCAAATCCGAGCGCCTATTTATAATAAACCTTCCCTGCCAGCCTCAAATCAACATATTTTAATCCTGTTCTCTTCTCTTTTATTTCACCGTTAAGCAACGCGCCTAAAACTTTAACTTGCGATTGAAGGGGCCTGTCCATATTAAAATACGCCGCCCAACCCTCATCCGTAAAAGCGACCAGGTCTTTGCTACCGCTTGCCCCCATCATAAAACCCGGCAAATCAATTCCTATTTCCCTTAATTGTTTCTTTAGTTGGCCGGCGAACTGAACCGTAGAGGAAGCAACGGCATGTTCTCCCAGTATGAAATCTTGCTCCGAGTTGCCAAAAAACGTCGGCAATCCCGTGCCAAAAATTTCCGGCGCTTCATGATACAGCAATCCTTCATCATCGGTAAAAAAACATTTTTCACTTTGAGGTAAAGCAATTACGGCTTGCGTTGAGGTTGCGTCAATACTTTCAGAAACCGGAATTGCCAAGCTATCGCACCAAATCGCGGCCGGAGAGCGGCCGATTATTGTGATTTTAATTCCTTTTAAAATATCCTTATTTATACTGACATTCTTTGCCTCCGGGTAAGCCGATAAAAGCCGGCTGGATAAATTATGGCCGGAAAATATCAGCCAATTATTTTGCGGAAAAAATTTCCATATTTTTTCCCGGAAAAACTTGTCGGCCGTTTCCCGCCCCTGAGCCGCCAATGTAAAATTAAAGCTTTCAACACTCCATTTTTTAATTTTTAAAACGGGTGAGAAAATAAGCAAATATAAAAGCCCGAGTAGGGCTAAAATAATTAATACCCCCCAAAGGTACGGTCGCCAATTTATCGCGACTTTTTTGCGACGCGTCTTTTCAGGAATAGCAAAAATTGTAGAGTGTTTTTTTCTCCGATAGGCAAACATATCCGAATTTCTAAAATCCATCCCCCTCCTTTTTAAAGGAGGGGCGGGCCGTTCAGGCTCTGAGAGCCCTCAGGCTCGAATGAGGTGGATTTAAAAAACAGTTTCTATTACTATTTTACACCCTATTAACTTCTCCGTCTATGATTTTGCCACTCGCCTGACTTCGTCCCAAACATCCGCCGGAATTGGCGGCGGCTCGCGAAGCGGACTTGTCCCGGGATAGCGCCAAGCAGAGATAATGATAACTTTTTGTCCTCCAATTTTAAATTTTTCCCTCCCCCTTTGAAGGAGAGAGTTAGGCCGTTCAGGCTCTGACGAGCCTTCAGGCTCGAAGAGGTGGGGTGAATTTAATTGCGATTTAGTATCAGCTATTCGCCCTTTGCTACCTTGCGTCCACATTACCCATATCTCAAACGGGCGCTTTTTGCTTCCGGCCGGCTGCATGCCCGCCACCGTATCTTCCGCCACGCCGACTTCCAGGCGCTTGGGATGTCGTAAAATTCTTTTAACCCGGCTCTCCGACAATCCGTACTGCCTCATTTTAATTTTAACATGATCCGTCCAATGATAATTTTCCTTACTCGCCAAAATCATAAAATTTTAACTAAAAGTAAAATACTTCAATACTTTGAAGTATTGAAGTATTTTACTTCTTACCCTTCTTCTGATAATAGAACATCTTATTCAGGCGCTTAAATAGATTGCTTTTTTTATCCATTTTATTTAGAGCCACTCTAATTTTCTGTCTATCTTTTTCTTTAGCCGAAGAAATTACTGATTCTAAAACAATCTGAGGCCAAAAATAAACAGGGTAGCGCCTTTTAATATTACTCCAAGAAAAATCTTCATACATGTTTTCTTGTTCGTTTTTCTGATTTTTTGGAATTCTTTGCAAAATTAGTCTATATCCGCTTCCTGATAATTTTAGCCACTCGTGAATCTTCGCAATCGTGCCAGGGCTGATTTTTAAATTATCGGAAATTTCACTATAAGTTAGCCCCTCTATTAATAACTCTGCTGTTTTTAGTCTCCTTGCCAACATTTCCGCCTCTTGTCGCGACAGCAGATCTTTTAAAAATTCGGCCGCCTCCATTGAGTTTCGCAATTTAGAAATCGCTTCGCATAGCCAAATTAGCAACTTATCCTGCTCATCTTTTGTAATTTTGGGTTGTCTTGGAAATTTAGCCATTTTTATCAATACTTCTAAGTATTGAAGTATTTGAATAAAAAATCAAAACACCTTTTTATTTCACTCTATTTTTTCCCGCATCGCCGGAAAGAATATTACTTCCCTAATATTTGGCGCGTCGGTTAAAAGTTCCGCCATCCTGTCAATTCCCATGCCAAGCCCCGCAATCGGCGGCATACCAAATTCCATAGCTTCTATATAATCTTCATCATACCGCTGGATCTCGTCATCCCTGCGGTGATGCTCTTGCATCTTCATTCTGGCAGATTGATCCTGCGGATCGTTCAACTCGTTATATGCGTTCATGAGCTCTATTCCCGCGACGATCAGCTGGAAACGCGCCGATTCTTCCGGATTTTCTTCCGATTTTTTAGCCAAAGGAGACATCTCTATCGGGTGGTTTAAAACGAAAGTCGGCTGGATTAATTTCGGCCGGATGGTTTTAAAAAGTTCGTCCACCATTTTGCAGTTCGGCATAGCTTCGTTCACCTTCTCACCGGCCTTAGCCAAGGTTTTTATCAATTCATCCTTACCGCAATGCTTAATATCAATATCATAATGTTCTTTTATCAGGTCGCGCATAGTCACGCGTTTAAAAGGCGGGGTAAAATTGATTTTCTCGCCCTGATATTCAATTTCAAGTTCAGGCACCAAAAATTCAAACATCTCTTCGGTAAATTCCATCAATTGTTCGTAGTCCGCGTACGCCCAATAAAATTCAAGTTCCGTAAAATCTGGGTTGTGGGTCTTATCCATACCCTCGTTCCGGAACAAACGGCCAATTTCATATACTTTTTCAAATCCGCCCACAATCAGTCTTTTTAAATAAAGTTCCGGCGCTACGCGCAGATATAAATCCATATCCAGAGCATTTAAGTGCGTTCTAAAAGGCCGCGCCAAGGCTCCCCCGGGCAAGGGCTGCAAAACCGGCGTTTCCACTTCCATAAAACCGTTTGAATCAAAAAATGTCCTTATGTTTTTTATTATCTCGCTGCGCTTTTTAAAGCGCTCACGCACCTCCTTATTCATCAATAGGTCCAAATACCGCCGGCGAAAACGCTCTTCCGTATCTTTCAGTCCATGCCATTTATCCGGCAATTGATTCAATGACTTGGATAATAACTTTACTTTTTTGACCAGCAAGGTTTTCTCTTCGGTTTGCGTCTTAAAAAAATTGCCTGTCACTTCAACAAAATCTCCTATATCAAAATTATCCGCGAATAATTTATACTCCACCTCGCCCAAAACATCTTTTTTAAAAAATAATTGAATTTGCCCCGAAGCGTCTTCCAGTCGCGCAAAACAAGATCCGCCGTGAAGTCGTAACAAGCGTAAACGCCCCGCCAAAATTATTTCTTTTTTCACGCCTTCATATTTATCAAAATTAGCCAGCGCCTGGGCAACCAAAAATCTCGCTCGCGCCGTCTGCGCTGGATATGGATTTATGCCGGCCTCTTTCAACTTAGCCAGCTTATTTAACCTGTCAGTTTTTATTTTTTCAAGAGACACAAAAGTAAACTAAATTTCTAAACCCTAATTTCTAAAAATTTTATTAAAATTCGCCTAATGGGCGATGTCGCGAGCGAAGCGAGCGGCAGAGCCAACTGCGGGAACCGCCGCCCATTGTGCAAAAAGAGCGAGCGGAGCGAGCGATTTTGCACAACGCGCCGCGGCATATCCGAAGTGCGTAGTATTTAGGTGTAGGCTTTTGTAAAAAGCCGAAACCGGATATGCCGTGTTATGTGATGTAATAAAAAATTCTTTTTTTCGCCGAAGGCGAAAAATTTAATCGGGGAAAATTTATTTTTTATTTTTTTATTCTTTTAATTTCCTTATTTTTCAAAAAATTATTTTTTGAAAGAACTGACCGTCCAATCCGTCTTTCTATTTGTTTTCTGGCAGTGCCAGCCACTTCGCCGCCAAGGCGGGCGTCGTCTTTGAGTCGTGGTATTCCTTTTGAATCTTTTGTGCGGTGGATTTCAGTCGTCGTCCTTTCGCCGAGCATGGTTAAAATCAATTCAAAGTCATCCATATGGTCGCGCAAGTTTTCTCGTTTCAGTCCCTTCAATTTTTTGTATTCATTCGGTTTTATTCCGAATGTCGCTTGCGAAATTTCCGCGGTTAATATTTCATAGTCTCTTTCATTCTCCGCGCCTCGCTTTTGCCATTCATCCGTCAGCTCTTCACGAATAGCAATGCCTCGCATTCGCTTTTCAATCCAATCTTTAGGGTAACCCTTTAACTTATAGAGTAATTTTGTCCGTTTTGTCGCCAATTCCGGATTTTCTATTTCCTGTATCCGTTCGTAACCGACTTTAGCCAGCCAACGTTTAAGCGGTTCGGCTCTAGGTGAAGGAATGACTTGAACAATACGGAACATGCCTTCAGTGTTGGCACAATCGGTTTCACGCATTTTTTCGTCTGGAGCAAACAATTTCAACCCGTGACAAAATGTCACGACTTCACTTCCTTCCTCTATCAATCTTTGCTTTAGTTTGCGCCAATAAGCGCCAGCATCAGGGCTATCTGTTAAAATCTCAACAACATCTATAACCGAAAACCACCATTCTTTTTGATAAATGGCCTTTCTGATTGTTTTGCCTTTAAACACGGCAATATGATTTTCCGGGTTTTCGGTGTTTTTCATAAATAGCCAGCTTAAAAGTGTCAGAACCTTACGCCTTTAATTATAGCATATTCTGGCTAAAACAAACGTGACGAATTTATTTTTTTAATTTTGTTTACTATTTTGGTTAGAATTTATTTCTAACCCTTCTAATAATTCTTTTAACCTATTTAAAAAATTTCGCGACATAATAAATCCGTGATTATCTTCCGCCCCATTTTCTTGGGGTTATGTACATTTTTCATCCATAAATTTTTTCAACCATATTTTATTATCATTAATATCGTATCTATTAAAATCTATATCCGCCTGATTATTAATTGTTTTAACTAAATTGCAAATGCCTTCCACCCTACTTTTATTTTCATAAGGGCCGAACATCCAGCAGCCAAAGTCCGTTTTCATATTTTTAATATTTTCATACAAATAAGCAAGTATTTCTTCCGAGTCTGCATGCATCTTACTGAACTTAACCTTTTCTTGCTCTGATTGTTTATCTTCTGATTTACCTGGTTTTATAAAAATCTTTACAGACAAATTATCACCTGTTTTTTCTACCTCAAACAATTTTTTTGCTTCATTTTCAAGTTCATTACTGCAATTAACCACAATGAAACATCCGCCAGCCGGCACAACACGATAGGCTTCTTGCGCCAGTCTCTTCATCCAATTCACCGCTTCAGCCATTGTAATATTTTCAGAGCCATGCAATAATACTGCCTCTTCAACAGCACTAATAAATATATTAGCGTTATTCGCTGGTTGAGAAATCAAGAAATGCAATCCGTCATCCTGTTCAAATTCCATTTTCTTATATTCTTTTTCTTTGATAATTTCACCCATATCATCTTTTTTAAAGAAAGGATCAACTACTACCTGATTTTTTATAGGAAAATTACTTTTGACATGATTATCCGCCCTAAAAAGACCTTCCTCGCCTCCATGTCCAATATTAATAAGTGTCCTGTTTTTCAAAAGCTGCAAAAGGAAATTGTTTAGTGATTCATTATTTGATCTCTCTTCGGCAAAATCATAAGTAGAAGATGTTTCAGCCAAGCCTAAATCAAAGGCCTGTTTTTCAGAAACTCTTCCTTCTTGAATTTTTTTGACTATGCTTAAGAATGGTCCGCACAATTTTTCATCAGGAATCTTTATTAAAGCTTTTCTTTCTTCATATTTTTCCATCATTTTTTCATTTTCAACTGCAACTAAGGCATCATCAAAACTGCCAATCTCCTTATCGGTAGCCATCTTGTCTTTCATTTGTTTTGCCAGCTCATGCGCTTCGTCATTTCCAAGCCTTGGCATTTCATAGTTATTCATAGAATTTTGAATTAAAAAAATAAATTTGCCCCGATTTAATCGACCCGCAGGGCGAAAAGAATTTTTTATTATTTCACATAACGTACACCGATAAGCGAAGTTTTATTGAGCAAAGCGAAATAAAATTTGCGAAAAAGAATTTACGCGTAGGCTTCCGTGAAGCCGTAGCCGGATATAGCGTGTTATCGGATGTATTGCTCTTATTTTGGCGCGTCGCCAAAATCCGCGGAGCGGTAAAACAAATATTTTTAGGAAGCGAGGAAACAGATGTCTCCCCGTTTTGCCAAACCTCTTAGGTGCGGCGTTTGCGGGGTTTGTAGATCCCCAATGTGAAAATACATGCATAATCAGCCAACACCGATTTCCATAACGGCAAATAGATATTATCTCCAAATGAAGTTATGGACAGCTGGTTTGCATATCGAATAAAGCTTTTAACTATTTTTTTCATATCCTCCTCCTTTGAGTGAGTGATTTTAAAAGCCTCCTAAAAATATTTGTTTTAAAGTGCAATATTTCCGATAACTGGTTTATATACGAGGTTTTTTCGTGGTTAATCCATAAAAACATCTACTTTACTCCTATAATCGTATAAACCACTTCCCCATTGGGCGTTTCCACTTTCACCTTCTCGTCCGCTTTATGACCCAAAAACGCTTTGCCGAGGGGGGATTCGTTGGAAATTTTTCCGCCTGCGGGATTGGCTTCTTCAGAACCCACAATGGTAAAAATTTGATTCCGGCCATTAGCTTTAACCTCAATAGTTGAACCGATATGAACAATGGACGAATGCCGATTTTTATCTATCACCACCGCATCTCGCAATAATTGTTCCAGTTCCAAAATCTTCCCCTCATTGAAAGCCTGCGCTTCACGGGCGGAAATATATTCCTGGTTTTCCGAAAGGTCGCCCAGCGCTTTTGCTTCTTCCAGGCGAGCGGCGATTTCCTGCCGCTTTAATTTTAATTCTTCAAGTTCTTGCCTATGCTGCTGGATTCCTTCTTCGCTGAGATACTGCGGCATTTTTATTCGCTCAAATTAACGCCAATGTCATTCTGAGCCCCCGCCAAGGCGGGGGTGAAGAATCTCTCGCGTATGGTGAGCCCCTCACAGCGGGGAGATCCTTCGCTTCGCTCAGGATGACCGCTGACGCGGTCAATTTTTATTGTTTATAATATTCCTCCAACGTTTCCTTTATTACCGGCATCGCTACCTGGCTTCCCTCGCCCGCGCTTTCCACCAAAACAACTACCACCATCTGCGGATTGTCATAAGGAGCAAAAACCACTCCCCAGGCATTCGGATTATTATCGCCTGCCACCTGAGCAGTGCCAGTTTTGGCGCCAACAGCCACCGGCAGGTCATTAAGCAAGCGCGCCAAACCGTCGGTGACGGTTTGGCGCATAGCCTTTTTTATAACATCCAGATTAGCCTGGTCGATAAATCCTTGCTGTAAAACTTTAGGTTCGATTGTATCAATGACATTTTTACTTGAATCAATGATTTTGTCAACCACGTGCGGCCGCATAACTTTGCCGCCATTTAATATCGCTGAAGTGGCCACGGCCAGTTGCAAGGGGGTTGTCAGCAGATCCCCCTGGCCAATGGAAATGTGATACGTGTCTCCGGTATACCAATCTTCTTTCTTAACGCGCCGCTTCCATTGTTCGCTGGGTACAAGCCCATTACCTTCACCCGGGAGATCAATTCCTAAAATACTGTCCAAGCCGAATAATTTAAAATATTTTTCAAGATTCTCCGCTCCCAGCCCCTTTATATTACCATAACCTCCGCCTATTGTATAGAAATAAACATCGCAAGATTCCGCTATCGCAGAATAAATATCCACGATGCCATGAGCTTTCCAATCGGCAAAAGTATAAACAATATTGGAATCATATTGGTTAACCAGTGTTATCTGGCCCGGATCAAAAATTTTTGTCAACGGCGTAACTATTTTTTCCTGAAGAGCCGCGCTGGCGATAAGCGGCTTTACGGTTGAACCAGGCGAATATTGGCCGGAAATCACGCGGTTAAAAAAAGGTTGGGTCGCGTCGTTCAATAAACTTCCATAATCGTTAAAAGAAAGATTCCGGGTAAAAAGATTATTGTCGAAACTGGGAAAACTCACCATAGCCGTAACATCGCCGTTTGTCGGATTTAAAACCACGGCCGCGGCCCTTTTTAAATGCATCTTTTTTAAAGTTGCCTCTAAATTATTATAAAGCGCGCCTTGCAACCGGCTGTCTATTGAGAGCAAAAGCCCTTCCCCATCTTGCGCTTTTTGTTCGGCTACCGCTCCTTTTAATCTGCCCAAGGAATCAACTTCCAAAAATCGCTGGCCGGGCTTGCCCCGTAAAATGCTTTCGTAGAACGCCTCCAAACCATTTTTGCCGATTTTTTCCGTCAGAGAATAATTTGGATTTTTAGCAATATCAGAATCAGTTAATTTTCCCATATAGCCCAAAATATGGGAGTAAACGGATGAATCGACATATTGGCGCGTGACGTTTTGTTCAATGCGAAAACCTGGCAGGTCATTTATAGCTCCTTGAACTTCAAGTAATTTTTCGTGTTCCAAATTTTCCGCTACGACCGCCGAGGGGCCTAATTTTAAATTTATATTGCTGATATCTTTTACTATCTCGTCTTCGGACAATCCCATTATTCCGGCGGCCCTTTTAACAGCGCCTGATCTGGCTTCGCTATCCCGCGGCAGATCAGGCAGATTAACCAACAAATTAAAACTGGGAATATTAAACACTAATTGCTTAAAATTTTTATCGTATATTATGCCGCGCTGGGCAAAAAGCGGCAAAGAACGGGTACGGTTTCTTTCAGCTAAATTACTAAAATAGTCACCCCGACTAATCTGCATATAAGCGGCTTGGCTTGTTAAAATAAAAAAAATGCCAAAAATAATCCCGGCAAATATCCGAAATATTTTTGGTCTTATCGGCACTTCAATTCTTTGCTCGTCAAGATCAGAAGATTTGGTGGCGTCAAGCAAAATCTCTTCCGGCTCGATTGTCTCTTTAAAAATAGTCTTGACCCTGAACTTAACCAGCGCCTTATTTAAATTTGAAAAGCGATCCATCGTTGAATAAATTAATTTTATTTAAAACCCAAATAAAAAACAAACTTAAAATTGTATTATAAAATAAAGCAAGCGGCAGAGCAGCGTAAAAATAAAAAGCTGATAGCTCGATTGGCTCGCCCAAGCGCCACGCCGCAAATAAATTAGTCAGCGGAAACCGACAAATTTCATAAAATACAGCGCCTATAAGCGCCAGTGAGACAACAGCCGGAAAATCACTTTTTTTAAAAAGAATATTGGTGAGCCATTGGGTGAAAAAAAATACCAGCCACAAACTAATCATTATTACGCCAAAAGGCCGGCCCGCGAGCAGGTCAAAAAGAAGAACCGGCAAAAAAATAAACCATTCTTTTTTTTGTTCCGAATGCCAAATTGCAAAAGCTAAAACCCATCCCAGCATTAAATCAGGCGCGATGCCCAAAATAGCTAAGCGCGGCATTAAAGTCAACTGTAGCGCTACGGCCAAAATTGAAAATAAAAATACCAAAAAAATTTGCATATCTCCTACAAATTACCGTGCCCGCGTGCCGTCGGCCATAGCCTTTGGCGACGTGCGACCGATAACCAAAGCTGATTAAATGGAAATATACTGCGTTACACTTTTGACCATCTTGCGATATTCTTCTATCTAATCATTATCGGCTTTGGCAGGCGCGGCGAATT
>Ga0210057_1004643_pt1 | contig 18099 bp, 15 predicted proteins | sample CryGeyCG2114_010_2_FD_183968 | JGI IMG/M metagenome (GOLD analysis project Ga0210057, IMG submission 183968) | Groundwater microbial communities from aquifer - Crystal Geyser CG10_big_fil_rev_8/21/14_0.10 (SPAdes) (version 2) | ecosystem: Environmental > Aquatic > Deep subsurface > Groundwater ...
GTTAATTTCTCTTCTGATTAGACGCTTGATAATATCATAGCGATCTAGCTGTTTTTGAGTCATAGTAAATTCTGCTGTCATACTTGAAACGGTTAATGATTAACCATTTCATTATATACTAGGTATGACATTTTAACTTGGCTGTACTATGACATTATCACGTTGGTGGGACATAGTAAAAACTTAGCTTAAGTTAGCTAAAAAAATAAAATGACATATTTTTTTGTATAGATTAGTCTATACAAACGGTAGAAATGAGCATCTTATCCCCATTTGGGCATAGTTATACCCAGTTTTATCCACAGTTTGTATAGATTAATCTATACAAATTTAAAATTATTATGTTTTTTTTGATGTCATTTATTTGTATGTAATTGAATAAAGTATTATAATATTCTGACTATGATACTATACATTTATGGCTCAGATAATTTTCGGAGCCGGAAGTATTTAGAAAAAACAATAGGGGAGTTTAAAAAGAAAAGAGATCCGCAAGGTTATAATACGGTTTTTTTGGATTCTTCGCAGGCAGAGTTAAGTCTGGTTTTGAGTGAAATAAATAGCGTTCCTTTTTTGGCTGATAAAAAAATGGTAATCTTAGCCAATATTTTGACATTAAATGATAAGGAGTTGTTTGATTCTTTGTTAAAAATAGTTCAACAAGCAGATCAAAGTAAAAATCCTAATGTAATAGTATTTTGGCAATCAGAGCCTTTGAGTAAAATTAAAGAAGCAAAAGAGTTGAATAAGGCTTTGCTTAAGCTAAAATTTGTTCAAAAATTTGATTTGTTGCGTGGCGATCAATTATATGCGTGGATAAGCCAAGAATTCAAACAAAAAGACATCAAAATCAGTCACAAAGCCGTTGAATATTTAGTTTTGCACGCAGGTTCTGATATGTGGTTTTTGGCATCCCTGGTTCATCAGCTTGGCTCTTATAAGCCGAATCAAGAGATACAAGTGGAAGATGTCCAACTTTTTTTGGATGAAAAAATTGATGATAATATTTTTAATATGGTTGAGGCTATAGTATCCGGTCAGAGAAGTTCAGCTTTAAAATTATTAAATGAACAGCGCCGGTTGGGCCAAGATGATAACAAACTTTTTGGCTTGATTAACTGGCAGTTTAGAGTTTTGTTGGAATTGAGAGATTTGTTTGATCGGTTTGACAATTTATCTAGCGATGAAATGGCCAAACAATTGGGAATTCACCCTTTTGTGGCCAAAAAAAATCTGTATTTAGTCAAAAGATACTCAATGTCTAAGCTAAAAAAACTATATGATGAACTTACAAAAATGGATTGGCAATTCAAGACCGGTCAAGCTCAGTTAAAATGGCTGATAGATTTATTGGTGGTTAAGAATGTTTAAAGTGTTATGTAAGGTTGAATAAAAATTTGAATTAAAAATAAAAATCCTTGCTTTTGGCAGGGATTTTTAGTTTATGGTTTTTGTTATTTGGTTGAGTTGATCTTTTTCATCAATCTGGACAGTTTGCGCGCGGCTGTATTTTTTTTGATCACGCCGTTTTTGGAGGCTTTATCAAGAGCTTTTTGCGCTTGTTTAACCATGTTTAACTTTTCTTCTTTGGTGGTGGCTTTTATAGTGCTTTTTATGGCTTTTCTAAAAGCTAATTTTCGCTCATCATTAAGGGCTTTGCGTTTGATAGATTGGCGCAAGGCCTTTTTTGCGTTTGGCTTATTTGGCATAAATAGATTATTGTTTATTAAAAGGTGTGAGAGTGGCGTTATTCTAGCGGATTAAATAAAAAAAGTCAAGGGCGCGCGTGGGTATGGGCGCGTGGGTATGATTATCATTCTATTTTGGGCTTGTCCAAAGTCATTGGCTCAATATTTTTTTTGCCGTCAGTGATGCGCACTACATCTTTGTCTATCTTGCCAAGTTCTTTGTAGGCTGAATTATAGTGACTAACTGTAGTAGACATGCTTGTACCCAATTTTTTCATAAATTCTTCATAAGACTTGATATGATTGCCAAGTTTTTCCACATTTTGTCTGATGCTTTTAGCGCTTTCTTCTATTTTAAAGGCGCGCAGTCCTTGTAAAACAGTTTGTAAATAAGCGGCAAATGTGGTGGGAGAGACAATTATGACCTTTTTTTTACTAAAAGCATAATCAATCAAACTGCGCGTGTTAACTTTGACAGCGCCCACTTCATTGACCAATAAATCATAATAAATAGCTTCGGCCGGGATAAACATGAAAGCAAAATCCATCGTGCCTTCTTTTGGTTTGATATATTTGGCGGTTTCATTGATGCGTTTTTTTAGATCATCTTTGAAATCTTTTTCCAGGGCTTCTTTACGGGTTTTATCGTTTTCTTCCAATATGCGAGTATAATTGGTTAAACTAAATTTGGCGTCCACCGGAATAAGGCCTTCTTTTGTAATTATAACGGCGTCTACCACATCATTATCGGAAAATTGGTGTTGTAGTTCATAACTGCCCGGGGGCAAGATATTTTCCAATACCAATTGCAATCCGGCTTCGCCCAGATTACCACGGTTTTTTTGGTTAGTTAACACCTTTTCCAGATTTTGCAATTGAGCGGAAAAGCCGATTACTTGTTGATTGGTTTTGTCTAAGCTGGTTAGTTTTTCCGTAATATCAGAGATCATCTTGTTGCTTTGGCCGGTTATGCCTTGGATTACTTTGCTATTTTCTTTGAATTGATCTTGAATAGTTTGGTTTAAGCTGTGCCGAGTGTCATTCATGGTTTTGTGAGTTTGCGCCATTTTTTCATCCAAAACACGGTTCATTTCTTGGATTTGGCTTTGAAGCATGACAAAGAGGTTTTGCTCGCCTTCTTTGGGTTTTTGCGCTTGAGAAAGTTTTTGATAGATAAAATAAGCAAACACAAGCGTAGCTAGGAATAAAAAGCATAAAAGGGCTAAAAGAAATATTTGCATAAGGTTTATTTACACTAACTTTTTGATCAAATTTTAAACAGTGGGAGTGACTGTGTCAATCAAGGCGTCTTGACAGGGTTTTTATTTCATCTTTAAAACGTTTGGAACCACAGATAACCACTGATTTCATTAAAGTACTTTATAGTATACACCAATTTTGTTCGGGAGCAAATAAAAAAATAAAGGCTAGTAAGTGAATAATAATTGACAATATTTATTATTTTTTTATTTTAATCTAGCGATAAAAAATGTCATAATTAAAATTTGTTAAAGTTTGTTGACATAATTATTATTTTAAATTATAATATCATTATGCTTAAAAATTATGACTACAATCAATTGGGTTTGGAGGAAAGCGAAGCTAAAATATATTTGGCTTTGTTAGAGTCCGGGCCTTCCACAGTCAGTGAATTAACAAAAAAAGCAAAAATAAACCGAACTTTGGGTTATCATGTTTTGCAAAAATTAGGTTGGTATGGTTTGGCGGTTGAGGTCAAAAATTTAGGCAATAAAAAAATTTATACAGCCTTGCACCCGCAAAGATTGGTTCAGCATATAAAAAATAAAAAAAATCAGTGGGAAAGAAATTTAGCAGAGGTGGAAAAGGACTTGCCAGAATTGATTTCTTTGTATAGTATTGCTGATAAGCCAGTTATTAGATTTGAAGAAGGTTCAAGTGGCTTAACTTCAATTTTTGAAGAAAGCCTAGAGTCCAAGACTGAAATATTTTCTATTTTAGATGTGGACAGCTGGCAAGTGTCTGAATTTTGGGATTGGGCGCAATCATACAATCGATCTAGAAACCGCAAAAAAATTAAAGAAAAAATATTGGTTTTGGATACGCCAGCTAGCCGAAAATGGGTCAAAGGATATAAGGGATCAAAAGTTTATACGGTTTATCGCTGGATTAAGCCTGAACAAGTAATGAATTTATTGAGATTTGGTGGAGAAATCAATGTTTATGAGAATAAAGTTATGATTGCCCTATTACAAAAGCCTAAAATAATGGGAATAATGATAGAAAGTAAAATATTGGCTAATATATTAAAGGCCATGTTTCAAATGGTTTGGGATCAAGCTAAACCAGTAAAATTTGGTAAAAAGTAAAATTTGCCCCCGTAGTTCAATGGATAGAACAGATCCGTCCTAAGGATAAGATGTGCGTTCGATTCGTGCCGGGGGCACTTAAGGGCCATTAGCTCAGCTGGCTAGAGCGCTGCATTCGCATTGCAGAGGTCACCGGTTCGATTCCGGTATGGTCCACAGAATAGTTATACAATTAAAAAGTTCCGTTTGAAACAAAAAACTTCTTTTAAAAGAGGTTTTTTGTTGTTTTTAATAAGCGACGCCGGTGAGAGAAGTGATCCTGACGCATGTCGGGGGCATTTCCGAGCCGAGGAGTTTATACACCCCGTAGTCTTGCCACGGGTAAAATTAACACTCCAATCCGCTACGTCAACACCCTGGGGCCTCTGTCGCAGGGAAGGGTTTATAAGAAAAAAATAAGAAGTATTTTGGCATAGTATATATTTCTGTGGATAAACTTGTGGATAAAAATTATAAAAGTGGATATTTGTATAGACTAGTCTATACAAACCGTAGTTTTTGTCATAGGGAAGAATCGTATTCCTTGACCTATTCCGCCAACGTCCCATAGTCTTTGCCACAGGGAAGGGCGTATAGATAGATTTTAATTGTTTAAAAACTTAAAATTTTTATTCAGAATATTTGTTGGATGAATCAAGGGTTTTGGTTTATTAATTCATACTTGTTTGGTATGTATTATTTATAAATTATCATATATAGTTATCAGCCCAAGCTTATGCTATAATATGGAAGATATGACTAAGTTTAATCTATCTGATTTTCTATTAAAAACAACCAAGTTTTGTGTTTTGGCGGTAGTTTTCTTAATGCCATTGTTTTTTTATCCGTTTTGGCAAAATGCTTTTATCTTGCCTAAGCAATATTTGTTTTACGCTTTAATTTCTTTGGCTGTGGTTTTATTTTTTATTAGAGCCATGATAAATCAAAAAATTATTCTTGTCAGAACCGTTTTGGATCGGCTCATAGCGGTATTTTTGGCTGTCTCTCTTGGCGCCGTCATATTTTCATCTGATCCTTATCTTAGTTTTTGGGGTAAAAATAATGTTTTTTCTCTTAATTTGTTAACCACCTTTTTTTGCGTGGTTTTTTATTATCTGACTGTTAATATTTTTGATTTTAAAAGCAAAGATTTGCTTAAAATATTTTATGTTTTAACGGCCTCTGGTTTGATTGGAGCGATTTTTTATTTGTTTAGATATTTTGCCTCTTTTTATTCCACTTTTTTTCTTAATTGGCAAACCAATTTATTTTCAGTTGATTTGACTTATTTTAGCCTCTGGCTGATCGCGGTCTTTTTGTTGTCCGGTCTGGTAATTCTTGAAAAAAAAGGCGGATTTTTTAGTTATTTAATCGGAGGCGCAACATTTATATTGGTTTTTGTTTGTTTATTTGTTATCAGCTTGAAATTATCATTTTATTTACTTTTAATTGCTCTTGGATTTTTAATGGGCTGGGGAATTTATTATCACAAAAATATTTTTAAGCCGGTTTTTTGGCTTTGTTTAGCTTTATTTTGTTTAGTGGCTTTGTCGTTGATTGGCAACATTTTTTCAGCTGAGCGTTTTAAACTCCAAACTGAAGCCGGCATGCCGGCTTCTTATTCTGTTTATAGCGCGGTTAAGTCAAATTTATCCAGTCCAAATAATTTTATTTTTGGCGCCGGTCAAGCCATGTTTATTGACGCCTATCCTCAGTTTTCTTTGTCTGACATTTATGCCAATAAATTATTTTTTAATACTCGTTATGATTATTCTTTTAATAGCGTTTTAACCATGCTGATGGAAATTGGCTGGGTTGGATTTTTTAGTTTTTTGGCTTTGACGGGAGCGGTATTTGGAATATATTTTTATCAAAGAAAAATATCGGTTACTCAAGAGGCAGCCCGTCTAAATTCCAAGCTTTTTTTGGTTTGGATTTATTTAACAATCGGTTTGATATTTTCTTTTTATAATTTATTTTTGTGGCTGGCCTGGTGGCTGTTTTTGTCATTGTTGGCGATTGGCTTTAATTTGAACAATAAAAAGGCTCAAATGGAGATTAATTTAAAAAATAATAAAATAGGCAGTATGCTTTTTTCATTTTTTTTAATGTTTGTCATAGGCTTGTTAATTGTTTTCGGATTTAAGATAACGAATTTTTGCCGAGCGCAAAATTTTTATAATCAATCAATCAAAGAAACTGAATATGACCGAGCAATTTTGAGTCTTAACAAGGCTGTTAGTCTTAGGCCCAAATACACTGATTATTATTTGGAAATTTCTAAACGAAGTTTATCGCAAGCCAGCCTGGTTTTCGCGCGAACAAAGATTGAAGAGCAGACAGCCAGCCTGATTTCTTTGGCCTTGGACAATGCTCGTCAAGCAGTCAAATTATCTCCCCGTTCAATTCAAGCGCTCAATCAGATGGCTTTGGCTTATGAGGCTTCTGTTTATTTGGATGAAAAGGCCGGTGATTGGGCGGTAAAAACATTGGAACAAGTTATATCTTTGGATCCTTTTAATCCGGATTATTATTATCGGTTGGGCAAAATTTATGCTATTATCGGTGAATATGACAAATCGGAAAAGAATTTTTTAAAGGCAATTGATTTAAAAAAAGATTTTAGCAACGCTTATTTATCTTTGGCCGGAGTTTATGAAAAGCAGGGTTTGTTTGACAAAGGGGTTTCCTTGTATGAATTTTCTCTTAGTCAAGGGAATTATCAGACTGATACTTTGTATAATTATGGACGTTTTTTGTTTAATCGCAATCTCAAAGATGATCGTCAAAAAGCTTTGAATGTTTGGCTGAATTTGCTCAAAAAACAACCGCGGCAAGTAAATATTTTGTATAGTGTTGGTTTGTGTTATGAAGCGCAAAAAGATAACAAAAAGGCTTTGGAGTATTTTGAGCAAGCGCAAAAGCTGGATTTGGATAATATCCAAATAAGTGATAAAATTAACAATATAAAATCAAAAATGATGCCTTTATGAAAAAAAAATATTGTTTAATTATAATTATCATAATCAGCGGTTTGGTATTTTTACCGGCGCGCGTATGGGGCGTGATGAGGTCAACCAATTATACTATTTTTGGCGATGAGATGAGTACCGGCGGAATAGTATTGGGCGAGAACTATGAATTATCCGCTTCTGTAAGCGAATCTCCGATTATAAGTTCCGGCATCAGCGCCACTTATCAAATAGCGGGCGGTTTTGAAGCCATGGATGACAGCAGTTTGAGCCTTAGCATTAGTGACAGTTCAATAGATTTAGGCACTTTATCCATTTCATCCGTAAGTTCTGCCAGCACAATCATAACTGTGAGCGCTAATTATAGTTCTGGATATACATTGGCGATCAATAGCGCCACTTGGACTCAATCCAGTTTAGCCAGCGTAAACGATAATACTGTAAGCGCCGGCAATGAAGAGTATGGGTTTAGCATTAGTGGAACCGACGCGAGCGATGATCTGATCGGCATAGATAACGCAATAACGGCCGTAGATTTAATGACCAGCCCTATTGCCGTATTTAATAGCGCCTGCACGATTACCTTTAAAGCTTCAGTAAGTTCCAACACAACCGTTGGCCAGCGCACTCAAACAATTAGTTTGCTTTTATCCAATAATCTATGAAGAAATTATTTATTGTAGTAGTGTTTTTATTTTTATTTTCTTTGCTTGATTCAGCCAAAGCTTTTAGTGTTAAACCATCTGAATTGTTGATTACAATAGATCCCGGACTAAAAAAGACAGTAAGTTTGCAAATTGTCAATCCAGAAAAATTTGATGTTAATTTTAGCGGAAAAATTTACGGGGTTAAACAAAAAAACAATGGTTCTCCACAGTTTTCTGTTGGCTATAGCGTGGCCGAAGCTTGGGTTAAGCCAAAACAAAGTCAAATATTAGTGCCGGCCGGACAAAGTAAAAACTTTGATTTTACGGTTGATATTCCCCAGAGCGCGCAAAGCGGGACATACTATTTGGGCTTGGCTATTTTTAAAACCGGTGTTAATACCAGCACTGTCGGGTTGGTGGGACAAGTAGTCAGTATTTTCAACTTACAAGTTTCCGGCCAAGCATTTGACAATATAAGTATTGATAAATGGAAGCTTGATGAAAATAAGACAGTCGGCAAGGAATGGTTTTTTGATCTTAATTTGAGCAACAAAGGCAATATGGAAGAACAGATGACAGGGAATTTATTGATAAAAAATTGGTCCGGAGACAATATTTATAAAGAAAATATATATTTAGGCAATCGTTTTTTACCCAATTCTGTGCGTTATCTAAAACCGCAGGCCAGTTTAAAAGATAATATTTTTTGGCCGGGCATTTATTTGGCTGTGGTAGAAATAAAATACGGTTTAAGCGGGCAAACCATTTTGGCCACTGAACATGTTTGGTATTGGCCGTCTTGGATGTGGCCGGTGACGGGCTTTTTTGTTTTGGGATTGTTGATTTTGGTTATTTTTTTAGTTAAGATCAAACGTGGTTTGAAAAAAAATAGGGATTAAAATTTTTTTTAATTATCCACATATTATAAGAAGTTTTTTATTAGCTAAAAAAGTCAAAAATTGGTATAATATCAAAAGAAAAACAATTATGCTTGATTTTTTGATAAAAGCTAAAGCCAAAGAAAAAAGATTGGCGTTTTGGGTTATGTTAATAACCTGTTTTTGTTTGTTTGTTGGCTTGATAAGCGTATTTGTTTTTGGTCAAAAAAATATAGCGCAGTCAGCTGATCCGCCTATGACTATAAGCTTTCAGGGAAAATTACTGGATGGCAGTCTTTTGGCCACAACTACCAAGAACATAACCTTTAATTTTTATGAAATTTCAAGCGAAGGATCAGCGATTTTTTCTACCTCTACCACAGTTACTCCTTCGCAGGGATTATTTACGGTTGATATTATTACTGATTCCGGTTTGTTTGCCGGCAATAGCACTTTATATTTGGAGGTGGAGGTTGAAGGAGAGGTTCTGACTCCGCGCAAACTAGTGGCTTCCAGCCCATACGCGATTAATGCCAGATTTCTATCCGGCTTTGGAACCAGCGTGGTTTCATCTACTTCATATATTCCGATTTCCAATATTTTTGGCGCGTTTCAATTTAATACCACCACTTTTAACAAAGATGTAACAATGGGTGGGGATATGTTTCATTTTGATTCCATAAATCGCAATATCGGCATTAATACCACCACTCCGGCGGATATTTTTCATGTCGTATATGATAGCGGAGCGCAAGCTCGGTTTGGATTTGATGCCAGCAATTATTTAAAAATCACCATAGATGAGAATGATAGTGTGCTTATGGCCACAGATTATATGTCTTTTCAAGTGGCCGGCGGAACAACAGCGGCCAGATTTGACACTATGGGCAGGTTTGGAATAGGTATAAATGATCCCACTTCAATTTTGCATGTTGTTTCCACCACTGAACAATTTCGTTTGGGTTATGATAGTGACACATATATTAGTTTTCAATTAAATGATTTGGGTTTATTGAGAATAAATGGAGATACTTTGAATATAGACCAAGGCGGAAGTAAAGTATCTGTTAATGTTGCCGGCGGACCCGGGTTGTATGATTTTGAAGTGGGTGGCACAGGACGTTTTAAAGGTTTATTATCAGTGGGAGGTAATGATAATGATCAAGCTTGGATAGGTATTGGCACTGCCAATCCGCAGGCCGCTCTTCATGTGGTTTCCACCACTGAACAGTTGCGTTTGGAAAGAAGTTCAGGTGTTTATGCCGCTTTTTTGGTTGGCGCTGATGGCGGGTTACAAATTACTTCTGACGCGGCCGCGGAAAATATTTTTTACAGTAATTTGATTGTTCATGCTACCAGCACAAACAACAGTTATTTATTGGTCAATACTTCCACTCAAGACGGATTAAGTAGCGCGTATTCCATGGTTGTTTGGCAACCATCAGTCGGAACTTCAGCTTTGGGAGTGAATGGCGACATTGTTTATAGCGGTTCACTTAGTAATACGTCTTTGGATTTGGCGGAAAATTATCCTTTAAATTCGCAATGTTTATCCGCGGGTGATTGCGCTGAACCCGGCGATGTGGTTTGTGTTGACAGTTTTTTGGAATCAGGAGTAAAAAAATGTTCCACTAAAGAGGCTACGGTTTTGATTGGTATTATTTCCACCAAACCGTCAATTCAATTAGGCGCGCGTGATTTGTACGGCGAACCAAGCGTGCCTGAACCCAACCGTCCGGTAGCTTTGGCTGGACGCGTTCCTACTAAAGTAAGCGTGGCCAAGGGGGTTATTAGCGCTGGCGATCGTTTGACATATTCGGATATGCCCGGCGTGGCCGTTAAAGCCACTGAAGACGAACCAACCGTGGGCATAGCTTTGGAAAATTTTGACAAGCCTGATATTGCCAAGATTGTGGTATTTGTTGATTTGGATCAAAATAATAATTTAAATGGCGATTTTGACGAATTGAGCGTGGAATTAAAAGACGATCAAATAGTCCGAAAAGAAGGCGACATTGATTTGGCCGGCCATACTTTATGGGGGGTTAAAGCCATTATGGGGATGAACAATAAATGGAAAATTGATGAACAAGGAAATTTGGTTAAGACAGTAGCCACAGATAAAGGCAATAAAGATGTCTATGGGTTATACAGTGAAAATAAAGAAGAAGTTATTTTGAGCGGACATAATCATTTAACCAATGGAGAAAAATTAATTTTATTGAGTGAAAGCGACCGTTTGGCTATTGACGCCAATGATGGCTTTAAAGTGTTTTTGACTACGGCTGGAGATTCAAACGGAATTTATGTGGCGCATCAGGATTTTGCTTCTTTTTATGTTAAAGAAAATAATGGAGGCAAAAGCAATGTGGAGTTTGATTGGATGATTGTGGCTAAAATACGCGGTGAAAATTTTACGCAAAAATTGCCAATAGAAGATGGCGCGTCTTCCAATACATCAACCACGAGCACGAACACGACTAGCACGATCACCACTAGCACTACGGGTTTGGAATTGCCTGATGATCAACCTGACTCCGGCGATGATGACGGTCAAAATGGCAATAACGCGACTTCTACTATTGTAGACGCGTCGGGAGCGGGCCAGGGAGATTCGAACACGGGCACTGTCAGTTCTACAGTTAATATAAATTTAGATACGACCGAGGAAGGGGAAAAGGACGATCAAGCAGTTGAAGAACCGCCCGCGTAAATGTCCAGCAGCACAGGAGAAAGTGTTTAGCTAATTAGCCGGTTGTTATGTTTAATAAAAAATATAAAATATTTTTATTTTTAAGCGCCGTTTTTTTCGGCCTGTTTTTTTGTTGGCTAAGTATTTTCGCGCAGAGTTCAGATATTAACATTATCATGAATGTTGAAGAAAGCGGTGGCACAGGGGGTGGCGGCGATACGACTCCGACACCCACGCCAACTGACAATAGTCCTTCTATTGATTCTACCAATATCACGCCTTCATATACTTCGGCTTTGATTGTTTGGACCGCGTCTGATGATAATGGTCTAAGCGGTTCAACTTTGGTTTATGGGCCGTCTGCTTCTTATGGTTTAAGCGCCACAGTCAGTGGTAGTTATCAAGCTACTCTTAGCGGTCTTGCCAGTGGCACTTTGTATTATTACAAAATTTCAGTAACAGACACAGTCGGCCAAATAACCGCATCTCAAGGCACTTTTGGGACTTTGATTGATGCTTATCAGGATATTACTTCGCCGGTTATCAGTAATTTATCAGCCGTAGCGGGCATAAATACAGCTTCAATTACTTGGTTGACAAATGAACCTGCTTTCAGTGAATTGTATTATCAAACAGGCACTAATCAACAGGGTCAAGTGAATTCCAACTTGCTGACTACGCACAGTTATTCTCTTACCGGTCTTTTACCTAAAAGTTTATACACTTATTGGGTGATATCCACGGATGCATCCGGTAATAGCGTAAGTTCCACGCCAGCCATTTTTACCACTTTGGCGGATACAATCGTGCCGGCCAATGTCAGCGGACTTACTTTGAGCACTACTACCCAGTCAATTAAAATTGATTGGCTTAATCCATCGGCCACTGATTTTGCCGGTGTAAAAGTTTTGCGCAAAACCGGTTCAGCCAGCGCTAATAAGGATGACGGATTTTTGATTTATACCGGCGTGGGCCAGAGCGCGACTGATAGTAATTTTTCTTATAATACCACTTACTATTATTCAGTTTTTAGTTTTGATAGTTCTGGCAATTACAGTTCGGGCGTAAGTCAAAGCATAAATTATGTCAGCGCTATTTTGCCGATATTGGTGGAAAATTGTTCCAATAATATTGATGATGACAAAGATGGTCTTACTGATTGCGCGGATCAAGATTGTAAAAATTATTCAGCTTGCGTTATTGCCGTGGAAAATTGTTCCAATAATATTGATGATGACAAAGATGGTCTTACTGATTGCGCGGATCAAGATTGTAAAAATTATTCAGCTTGCGTTATTGCCGTGGAAAATTGTTCCAACGGAGCGGATGATGATAATGACGGCTTTACGGACTGCAATGACAATGAATGTTTTGGTCTTAGCACTTGCCAAACAACGATACAGCCACCTGATCAGCAAAATCAGAATCAGTCACAAGTCCAGACTCCGGCTTCTTCAGGAGTGTCAGAAATTGAAAAATTAAGTTTGTCAGATTTTCAGTTTTTGGCGGGTGATCAGAGCATTAATTTGACGCCAGATAATGGGGTGGTGTCTGGTCTGTCAGGTCAGCCGTTGACGATTAGAATTTTGGCCGGTAAATTAAAACAAAATTCAGCTTTGGCAGTCTTAAAGATAGGGAAAAACAATTATCAATTTACTTCTTCCAGTTTGGGCTATCAGACCACGATTAGTTTTCCCAATTTACAAACAACGGCCGGATATATACAGATAGATTATGGCAACGGCAAAATTGATAATATTTCTTTAAGTTTGCGCGGATTGGCGTTTGGCGATATTTATGGCGCCGATAATGTTCGGTTGGAAGGGGTCAAAGTAGAATTATATCAATCAGACGGACAAAAATTTTCAGCCCAACAATATGGGCAGATCAATCCGATGATTACCAATGTTAATGGTATTTTTGGCTGGACTGTGCCCAATGGATTATATTATTTAACAGCGGAAAAGGATGGCTATTATAAGCGCAAAACTCCGGTGTTTGAAGTAAAGAACAATATAATTAACAGCGAGATTGATTTGATTTTGATTCCGGCTAAAATTAAAGATGTGATTGATCCCAATGCCAGCTTGTCGGAAAATATCAAAAATGTGGCCGGCAATTTGAGCGACAAAGCCGGAGTCGCGGCCAAGCAGACTTTGCAAGGCGCGGTAGATACTGCCAAGGTAATCCAGCAAAAAGCCGATGATCCGGCCGTGAAAAAAGCCACTGAACAAGTGGTGGCGCCGACAACTGCCGGCGTGGTGGCGATTTCAGTTGTACCGTTTTTGTCATGGACCAATATTTTGCCCTTGCTTCGGCTTTTATTCTTGCAACCTTTGATGGTTTTGGGTTGGAATCGCAAGCGTAAATACGGTCTCGTGTATAATTCGCTCAATAAACAGCCGATTGATTTGGCCATTGTGCGTTTGTTGGATGCCGATAGTGGTCGTTTGATACAATCCAAGGTGACAGATAAGGAAGGACGCTATTATTTCATAGCCAGTCCGGGCAAATATCGGATTGAAATAAAAAAGAATAGTTTTGTCTTTCCTTCCATTTTGTTAAAAGATTTTAATAACGATGGACGGCATCCCAATATATATCATGGCGAATATGTTGAGGTAAATGAAAATAACGCGGCCATAATTGCCAATATACCAGTGGATCCGCAGGGTGAAAATAAACGGCCAAGGCGTTTGGCGCGGGATAGATTTTGGCGCGGTTTGCAGGTGGCGGTTTCTTTGGCCGGTATTATCATCACAGCCGCTTCTCTATATATATCGCCTAAATGGTATATTGTGGCTTTGCTGGTTTTGCATATTCTGTTATTTTTTGTTTTTCGACGTTTGGCTGTGCCAGCCAAATCAAAAAGTTGGGGAATTGTTTATCGACAAGACACTCGGGCGCCTTTGTCCCGCACTATCGCTCGTTTGTTTAACGCCCGTTTTAACAAGTTGGTGGCCACTCAAATAACCGATCGTAAAGGACGCTATCAGTTTTTGGCCGGTGATGATGAATATTATGTTACTTATGACAAAGAAGGTTATGATCCGCGCAAATTGGAAATTAATTTAAAAGGCAAAACCGAAGATGTAGTGAACGTGGATGTGAGTTTGCGCAAAAAATTAGCCGGCGGAGAGTTGAGTGTTAGTCAGCCCGTCAGTCAGCCGGCAACAGTTTTAACACCGCCGGCAGAAAACACGCAAACTCCGGTAGAAAATATGGAAATTTCAAAACCGGAAGTTGAAGAATTGAAGTCCATAGTGGAACATCGACCGGAAAAACCATTGACAGAGACAAAAATAACGCCCCCTAGTGGAAATGAAGAAAAATAAAAAATTCACTAGAAATAGTGAATTTTTTTGTGGACCGTACTGGACTTGAACCAGCGGCCTCTTCCATGCCATGGAAGCGCTCTAGCCAGCTGAGCTAACGGCCCGTTTACTTGGTAAATTTTATATTATTTTTGGTGGTGTGTCAAGAATAAAGTATCTTTTCCAACAATAATTCAAATTTGTCATATCCGGCCGCGCTATTAAAGTGTCCGGCGTTTTTAACCAATGTCAATTTTACTCCTAGATCGTCGGCTAATTTTTGACCTGTTTCCAATTTGACGTATGGATCGTTGTCAGAATGAAAAACCATAAAATTTTGGCAGTTGGATTTGATTTTATTCCAGTCAAATTTTTTTTCAGTGAATGTTTTCATGCTTTCGTCAAATTGATTTTTGGGCGGGCAATCAAATCCAGCCACCAAAAAAGCGGCTTTGGCCGGATATTTTTCCAGAACGCTTAAAGTAAAAGCTACACCCAAGCTGTGGCCGATAAAAACCATGTCCGGCGTTAGATATTTTTTGTATTTATCAAGGACGGCCAGCCAGTTATCTAATGTTTGGTTTTCGGGCGTGGGAAATTGAGGCACAATTACATTGTGGCCTAGCGCTTGGAGTTTTTGGGTCAACCAGTTATTCCAGTTTTCTTGTGGGTGTCCGCCTACTCCGTGGATGATAAAGATGTTAGACATAGAAATTAAATTTCGGAAATAATATCAAAGCCTTTGATGCTACCGGTAATGGCCAGACCGTATATTTTCCTTTGAGCCATGTTTTTGTCTCTGATTTTTTTGGCAGTTTCATTGAAGGTTGCTCCGGATCCAACGGCATCGTCAATTAGCAGTATATTGCCAAATACCCTGTTATCATCAACAAAAATAGTTCGTTTGGCGTTTTCAATCCGGTCTTTTATTTTTGACAATGATTTTTGCGGTATGGCGATTGTGTTTTTTGTTTTAACCAGTTTTATTTTTGGCAAATTAATATTTAGTTTTTTTTCCATTTCTTTTTGAAATTGAATTTGTCGATCAATGGTTGGCGGTATAAAACCGACAGCTTCTATTTGTTTGTCCTTGATAAATTTGGTCAGGCGGTCTTTGATCAGCTGATAAATTTTATCAATCAATTGAGTGTTTTGAGTTTGTTTGGCATACAAAAGCAGAGCGCCAAGCTTGGTTTTGCCAAATATTTCCAAACTGTAAAAATCCAGATAATACATGCCATCCAAAAAATTTTTTTCAAATGAGTCGGTGATTTTTTTTATGCCATCTACCAGTCCATTTTTTTTGAATTTGTCATATTTATTAAATATTTTTACGTATTCGTCGCAATATTCAATTGGATCGTAATTTCTATCTTGGCACCAGCGCAAAAAAGCCTGCTCTCCTTGCAGTAGTTCTCCGGTCGGAGTGATGTTTATAAAATTATCATTGATGATTTTGGTTGCTTGCGCAGGCAGTTCTATATCCAGACTCACCTGCTTTGACGGCATGTAATAAAAAACTTTGGGTGGATGGCCGGTTTTGACTAGTTCTTTATTATGGATCAACACTTTCAAATGCCTAAAAACAGCTACTTCTGAGATTTGTAGGTAGTTGATTATTTCTTTGGCAGTTACTTCTTTTTTTTGCTTAACAAACTCCAAAATTCGGTTTTTTGTGTCATTTTTCATGTTTTGTAATAGTTTAGTATTTAGTATATATACTAAACTATATCAGATTTATTGGTTTTTGTCAAGATTGGATTGAGAGAAAAATTATTTTTTAATATTTTTTAGCCACCATTTCTTGAAAAGAGGCACAGTCATGGTAGAGAGGATAAACGCTACTGAAGGCACAACCGCATTAACAAAAGGCTTGGGTAATCGGACGATCAGAAAAAATATCACAATTACGATATATGTAAAAATCAGGATAATTAACCGGCGGGTCCAGCTGGTTTCCCAAGCTTTGTCCGCCTCAACCCGTTGGTTGCGGGCTTTGATCTCGTCAAGTTGTTGTTGGATTTGGGTGGGGGTGGTCATATTATTTTTATATCCAAACATTATCTTTGGCTGTCTGGTCGCTTTCTGTTTCACCGGTATTTACAGTGCCGGCAGGTTCAACGAGTAATATTTTACATTCTTTTTCGGCAAATGGTTTGTGTTCAACTCCTTATTTTTTTCATTCATGTGATAGTGGGCGGAGGGGGTTATGGGGTGAATGCCCCATGGAGCTACAATTTAGCTATAATTAGATAATTCTTTCATTTATCTACAGCTATTGACATAATATCCAAGTGTGGTATATAATAGGTTCAGAAGATAAGTCCTTAGGGTAAAGCTTCGTGGAGGGCGTTCTCTATCAGGAACATCCCGTTGAAATGAAGACATTCTCAAAAGGCCCTTTCAGAAGATCCGCATTATAGCGGATTTTTGATTTGTATAAGTCTAAAGCCAATTTTTTCAAATATGTGATTTGAGTCAGTCTGATATTCTTTGTAAAAAGTATTAGAAACAAAATCCGCTAATTCTACCAAAACATCCAAATATGATGGCGCAGCTTTGTAAATACAGTTTGTGTTAGAAAATTGATTTTTAAGAAAATTTTCAATTTCTTTTTGAAATCTTTTTTCTCCCAATCTTCCGCTCTTATGTTTTCGGGCATCTATAATAATTTTTACTTTTTTGTATTCTCCCAAAGACATTTCACTAAATAGTTTTTTTAGTAAATTAGCATACACGGAATCAAATTTTATTCCGTCTTTATCAAAATAGTCATGTGTCACTTCTTGATTTAGTTGAAATATGGAAAGAATGTTTACATCATGTCTGCCAAGTAGTTTTATACTTTTTTCTCTTAATTTTTCAAAACGAGAATCCGTCGCGTGAATACGACGTTTAAATTTTATATATTCTTTACGTATCATTTTCCAACGTTTTCTTAATATTTGATCATCCAAAACAGCAAAACCATTAATGCTGATAAACATTTTGCCTTTGGATTTTTGTAAGTTGTATGATTCGTCGAGGTAGATGTTCATGTAAATTTATTGTTGGTTTATTATATATTTTCATCTGTATAGTCGTCATCGTCTCTGTTTTTATTTTCTAAAGCATTTACTCTGTATTTTAAATCAGAAACTTTGTCCTCAAGATTTCTAATGGTATTTTCTAGTTCCTTTTCGAATTTGTTTATGGTATAGAAAACTAATATACTTACGACTATCCACCCTACTGTGTTATACATATTTTATTTTTTAGGCATTATTGTTCCCGTTGCAATATAATAAAAAGCACGTTTTATTCCTTCAAATATAATAAACGTCATGATGAGAGAGAGGGCTAAATTTTTCCAATCAATTCTATAATTAGAGTTTAATCCTATTGTAAAAAGGTAAATTAAAAATAGTGTCACAATCAATAATAATATGTAAATAATTTTTGCAAATCTATTATGTGGAATGTACCCCAAAAATTAGACATATTTGTTACCTTTGGTAATATATATAGTCTATGGCAAAACACATCAATCAGGCCATAAAGGACGAAGTCCTTTTGGCCGTCAAAAACGGCATGTCAGTGGC
>Ga0210057_1004644_pt1 | contig 18098 bp, 19 predicted proteins | sample CryGeyCG2114_010_2_FD_183968 | JGI IMG/M metagenome (GOLD analysis project Ga0210057, IMG submission 183968) | Groundwater microbial communities from aquifer - Crystal Geyser CG10_big_fil_rev_8/21/14_0.10 (SPAdes) (version 2) | ecosystem: Environmental > Aquatic > Deep subsurface > Groundwater ...
ATCTGGCTTACCAGCAATTCTTGTTCTACTACAACAGCGAGAGGCCACACCTAGGAATAGATTTACAGACACCGATGGAAAAGCTACAATCGCTGCAAAGTGTTCAATAAGTTAGTGTCACATTAAGCCCACACTCACTTTTTAATCTGAGATAAACTTATCCTGTTAAGCAATTACATAAAATATCCGATCGGATCAAATATGTAATTTTTACAGATGCGAGAAAAAGATATGCTTAAAAAAGTGAGTGTGGGCTAGGCAGATGTCAGGATACCAATGGCTATAACGAAAACATCCAGGCCGAAGGAGAGGTAACCGTAGCTAACCGAGAGAGGAATGGATGTTTGTAACTAGCCAGCGGCAATCTGGGGCTGTAGAAAGGTGCGAAAGTCCTATAATATAGCAGCTGGATGATTTATGGGTTTACTTGCGTAGGCGAAAAACCAGGCTGCCACGCATTAAGTCCAGGTTGTAAAGCACCCAAAGCAGCAATATGGTTGCCTCTATAACGGTCCACCAGCTCGGACTTTGAGCCAGATAGCGGCCAAAATAACCGCTATTTTGCGCAGAACTACTAAGCCCGTCAGAAACCAGATTGATATTCATGATGAACCAAAAACTACTCGCCAAAAACGCCGCGATAGCGCTAACCATTCTGAAGGCACTGCTAAGCCTTATTTTGAAGAACATGGCCGATCCCCAAAGCTCCGCCACGATAATTATGGCCGCCCAAACATTCGGACCACTCAGCCCCAAACCGGAAAGCACATCAGTAAAATCATTGAAACTCACAATTTGGCAGATTGCCATGATAATTAGAACCACCCCGGCAATCCCAACTGTACCCCATTGTTGATCTGTCAGTTTTGGAGGATTTACCGCCCTAGCCGACCAATTTGTTAAGTTAGACTTAGCTGACATAATTTGCCCCTCTACTTACTTGTAGTCTTATTTATAGTCCGAACTTGTTAGTTTGGCAAGTAGCTGGAACTAGGACTTTTTAGAGTTTTGTTTACGCCAAGTTTCTATCGCCGCGTGGTTACCGCTTAAAAGTACCCCTGGCACCTTCATGCCTCTAAAAACTTCGGGGCGGGTATAGTGTGGGTGCTCCAGGATACTACTACCATCACTAAAACTTTCTTTTTCAGCGCTAGTATCCCCGCCAAGGACACCCGGCACCAACCGCGTAACGCTATCTAGCAAAATCATGGCCGGTAGTTCACCACCGGTCAGCACATAATCGCCTATCGAAATTTGCTCGTCCACAAATTTTGTTATTCGCTCGTCATACCCCTCGTACCGTCCGCAAATTAATATCAGATTTTCTAGCTTTGCGAACTCTCGAGCTTTAGCTTGAGTATATTTTTTACCTCTAGGCGTCATTAATATAACCGACGATTTGTTGCCAACCACTGACGATTTCGCAGCTTCTATGGCCGCGACCAGCGGTTCGGGCTTAAGTAGCATGCCATCACCACCACCGTATGGGGTGTCGTCTACGATTTTCCGCGGCCCAAGCCCAAAATCACGCAAATTTATCAGCTTGTACTCAACCAGTTTTTTATCTTGGGCTTTCCAAAGCATGCTGCTACCCAGCACACCCTCAAACATCTCCGGAAACAGAGTAATAACCTGAATCTTCATGTAGTCTTACATTAGCACGTCTTTTAAATCAAAAATAATTAGAGTTCAACGCTTAATTTTACGCCAGTTTCTTGAGCAATCTGTTTAATCGCATCCCTCATTCGGTCAATTATGCGACAAAATAATCGTTTCATGATGATAGTCCCTAACTTGTGCTGACAGCTCGGCAATTGCTCCACGAATGTCTGCTCTATCCTTAGCAGCTTCTTCAAAACGTTTTTCAGTACCGGCTCTGAATTCTTCGATGTATTTAAATAACTTTGTAAATTGATCGCCGCTCATAGTTTTATAATTTTAGCACACCCTTAAACATCCCTGGAAATAGAGTAATAACCTGTATCGTCATTAGTCTATGCCCCAGAATTTCTTGACTTCTACTTTATCGGGGCCGTAAAACTTGAGATTCAGCATGTCTTTCAAGTCGCTGATGGTATGACCAATACCAAAAGCAATCAGCCATTTGCCCCAGTCGTGTTTATAAAGAAAGGCGCCAACGATGATGGCTAAAACACCGTAAATCCAATGGTCCGGTGTATTAAGGTGTCCGCCTAGAATATGGCCAACTCTCCCAATAGCAAAACCGACAAAAGCAATTATTATATATACTACTAAAACTTCCATATACTGTCAGAATTATAGCAAGCTTTCGCTTGATACTGTGGCTAGGCGCCGGCGAAGCACGGACTAAGCTGTATTGAAGTACAGCGAAGGAGTACTGGAAACGGCAACACCGCCATAGTCCAAGAGTGCCAGCAGAGCGCCTGGCTTTGCCAGGTGGCAGGCTGGCACGGCGAAAGTTTGCTAGACGTCGAGGTCGTCGAGGTCGGCTAATTCTTTACGAGTTCGGTCGACCACGCTAGAGCGGCTTTCCTCCGGTTGGGATTCAACTTCTGGTTCCGGTTCAGTTTCAACAGCAGGTTGTTGTGGTGCTGTTTCTGATTCATCTTCATCGGCAGTTGAATCATCGTTTGAAGTTGAGTTGCTGCTTGCGGAGTCATCGTTTGAAGAAACCGCAGAGTCAGAAGAACGGTTGGGCGGCGGGCCGGTATCTACAATTTTTAAGTTATAGCGGGCATCGTTTTTAGTGCCCAGTGCCCGCAGTAAAGTACGCAAACTCTGGGCAGTAGCACCACGCTTACCAATCACCCGACCAAGATCTTCCGGATCAACCGTTAACTCTAAAAGCACGCCTTTTTCGTCAATCCGGCGCTCTACTTTAACGGCGTCAGGTTTGCCTACAAGTGATTTTACGATGTATTCAATGAATTGCTGGTCGATACTGTTCATGGGGGGTCTCCTTGTTCTTAAGTAAGCCGCTTAGTAATTTAATTATAGCAGTTTGGACAGTTTTGAATTCCTAGTTTTTAAGCGTCTTTTGAAACTTCTGATTCCTTGGCCGCGGGTTTTTCCTCAGGCTTTGGCTTGTCTGTTGCAACGATTGGGGCCTCTTGCTCGCTGGCCGGTTCTTCTGCAAGCGCTCCGGTTTCTGTTTCAACTTCGACCGGGAGTACACTATCTGTTTCCGCAACAAGCTTCTCGGCCACAGTTTCAGGCTTTAGTTCATCTGCCCCGGCGCTATCGGCTGGAGATTCCGGCTCCTTTGTTGAAACTGGATGATTCCTGCGCAACTTCTCCGGATTACGTATTTTGCGGCTTTTTTCAGGGGATATTTTGACCCAATCTGGCAGTTTTATGCCTTCTTTTTGCAGTAATTTAGCAGTTCTGTCAGATGGTTGGGCGCCATTATCTAAATACTTAGCGACTTTCTCCCCGTTTACAGTCGCTTGTTTGGTGTGAGGATCATAGCTCCCCAAAAAGGCCACTACTCGACCACTGGTGGGGCTAAAGCGGCTATCTTGAACAATCAGCCTATATTGGGCGTGTCCGCGGCGGCCGGTACGTTGCATACGAATAGAAAGCATAGGTTTAGAGTTGTTTAACTCCTTGGAAGTCCTTAACTGATAGATTAAACTCTCTGGATATATTACAGATATAGACCCCTGTTGTCAAATAGGGGATTTTATTGGTAATGGGCTAGTGCCTCAGCAGCCGCGGCAACCTGGGCTGCTTGTTTGCTTGGGCCGTTGCCCTCACCCTTTAGGGTGTTATTAACAAACACACCGACAACAAAAACTTTATCGTGGTCAGGACCCTCTTCGCTTAACACTTTGTAGACTGGGGTAAAGCCGTCCTTGCTTTGTACCACCTCTTGTAATCGGGACTTAGGGTCCATCCAGGAACCGCTTTTTAGTATTTCATCGAAAGTTGGCAACAAAGTTTTACTTATAAAATCCTTTGTGGCTTCATAGCCTTTTTCTAGATACAACGCCCCCACAACAGCTTCATAGCAGTTGGCCAAAATTTGCTCGCGAGCCCGTTGGCTACCACGCTTTTCGCCACGGCTTAGGCGTAGCAACGGTTCAAAACCATTGCGATTGGCAGCCGCGCTGATACTTTCGGTACGCACTAACGCGCTGCGCCAGTTAGTCAAGATACCTTCTGGGTCGGAGTAGTTATTGTATAGATACTCCGTAACTACCAGCTCCAATACGGCATCGCCCAGAAATTCCAGCCGTTCGTTGTGTTGGCCGGCAGTTTTTTTATGCTCGTTAAGGTAAGACCGGTGCGTGAAAGCGTTTATTAAAAGTTCCAGATTATCAAAACCACCAAGATGTTGCTGAGCGAAAGCTTTGTATGTACTTGTGTCCATTACTTTAAGTTTAAGTTATCCTTTTTAACTCCCATATTCAAGTTTACGTATCTTTTTAAGTCCTAAAAGTATCAACTTGCCTATATCATCATACTCGATCTTATCTAAAGCATCATTGGCCGGAAGCCAACCGATATTAGTCATCCACTTCTCAGCTTTTAGTTTATTCGTATCACCTTTGGCCTCGATCAAAAAAATCTCGGTGGTCATTAATACCAAACTGTTGCCGCGACGATATCTGAAGTTGATTTTACCAAGCCAATCTAAGACCTTCATTTCCTGCAAGCCGGTTTCTTCACGGACCTCGCGCTCGGCGGTGTGGCGAGCGGTTTCGCCTTCTTCTATATGCCCTTTTGGTATAGTCCAACGACCTTTGGAATCACGAATCATTAAAAACTCGATGATAGACTGACTACCGTCGGCTCTACGGTAAATTACACCGCCAGCGGTTGGTTCGCGCACCACCTCATCAATAACCGGGCGATGCCGAGTAACCAGTTTACGGAAGCCAGCTACGGGCTTAGGTCTTTTCATAGAATTAGGTCATTCCTTAAGATTTAGCTTTTTTAGGTTTGGCTTTAGGTTTTACCTCGCCACTGGTTTCTTGGTTGCGTAATACCGTACCAAGCACGCCATTTATAAACTTTGAGGAGTTTTCACCGCCAAAAGCTTTGGCTAGTTCTACCGCCTCATTGATTACTACCTTAGGTGGAACTTGGTTGTCAAACAGAAGCTCGTATACCCCCATACGCAAAATTACACGGTCTACCCTTGCGATCTGTTCGATTGGCCACTCCGGCGCGACCGGTCTGATGATGTCATCAATTTCAGATTGCCGGCTACTTACGCCATGCACCAGCTTTTCAATAAAAGCCTTATCGTCAATCGTTTCACTATAGCGGCCAATATTGCGCTCTAACACTTCGTCCAATATCAACGAATGGTCCTGGCATTCACTTCTAAAGTCTTGCTCATATAGCGTCTGCAGAGCTACGATGCGACCCAGATGACGGTTAGATGCCATTATACTTCGTCCCTGTGACTACGCATAATTTTATGTTCTTGCTCCAACGAATAAATCCACAGTCTCGACTGAATAGCTGAGCGAAGCTTTTTGCGGAGTTTAGCCATATTGTTAATCTTCCTGCTATTAGCGCTTCTTACCTAACCTAGTATAGCTTAGGGTTTTACTTTAGGCTTTGATTTTTTTGGCTACACCAGACTCGCGATTTGTTGTGCGAACTCTAACCGGACTAGTGGCATTCACCCGGCGGGCGAGTTTAATCGCTAAGTGGCTGCGGCGCGTGCCGGTACGGCGGGGGCTGGTTCGTTTTTTAGGCTTACCCACAAACAATACTCCTTTTTAAGCGAGACTAAATGTGTAATTTAGCTTAACAACTTAGCTCGTATTATACCTGTTAAGCGACCATTTCTCAAGGGCAAAAAAACTTATGTGACCAGACTAACCAAACGGCCTGGAACATAAATAGTTTTTTTAACATGTTTGCCGGCTATTAGCTTGACTATCCGCTCGTCTGATTTAGCAGCTTCAATAGCCGCATGCTCTGTAATATCAGCTTCTACCACAATTTCAGCCCGGACCTTGCCATTAACTTGCACGGCCAGCGTTAACATCTCTTCTTTGACAAGGTTTTCATCCCACAACGGCCAGCTGCTGATGTGAACCGAGTTTTCGTGTCCCAGCTCAGCCCACAGCTCTTCGCTGATATGCGGAGCAAACGGCGCCAGCAGTTGTACTAGTGTTTCCAGCGACTGTTTCCAGGACCAGGTCCTGGAAAGACCCTGCTTGACTTTTATTTTATAGAGTTCATTCACAAAACTCATGAGTGTTGCTATGGCCGTATTAAAACCAAGAGTTTCCAAATCTTTGGTAACTTTTTTTATTGTCTTATGAGTAGCTACCGCAATCTCTACAGCTTCGGTATCAGCCATAGCCACTTGTTTAGCGTCTGCGAACTCGTTCACTAGCGTCCAAACTCGCTCTAAAAAGCGCCGAGTCCCGGCAATACCACCCATGCTATATGGGCCACCTTGCTCATACGGCCCCATAAACATCAGATACAATCGCAAACTGTCCGCGCCATAACTGGTTACTTGCTCGTCGGGACTGACTACATTGCCACGGCTTTTACTCATTTTTTGGCCATCCGGACCCAAAATTAAGCCCTGGTTGGTAAGTTTTTTAAATGGTTCGTCAAAATCCAGCCCATGGTGATCGTGCAGGAATTTTGTGACGAATCGTGCGTATAACAGATGCAAAATGGCATGTTCGATACCGCCAATATAGTGGTCTAGCGGCGCCCATTTATTGATAATCGCGTTATCAAATGGAGCCCTGTTGTTATGATTGTCTAAATAGCGCAGGAAATACCAACTGCTACAAACAAAGGTATCCATGGTGTCGGTTTCCCGCTTAGCCGGTTTTTTGCAGTTTGGGCACTTAGTGTTAACAAAATCTTCACGAGCCGCCAGTGGTGAGCGGCTATTCAGCTCAAATGTGACATCCTCTGGCAAGGCTACCGGTAGTTGACTTTCCGGTACTGGCACAATACTACAATCATCACAGTAAACTATCGGGATTGGTGTCCCCCAGTAACGCTGGCGGCTAATCAACCAATCGCGCAATTTGTAATTGGTCTGCTCTTTGGCAATTTTATCTTTGGCCAGGTCGGCTACAATTTTCTCACGGGCTTCGCTAGTAGACATTCCATCATACTTACCAGAATTTATTAACACACCCTCACCGGTGTACGCGTATTCAAGGTCTTTTACTTTTTGGGCTTCGATCTCGTCTTCTGGAATCACTGTTGGTTTTAGAGGAATGCCAAATTTTTTAGCAAACTCAAAATCACGTTCATCACATGCATCGGCGAAAACCGCTCCACTACCATATTGTGCTAACACAAAATCTGCGATCCAGACTGGCAACTCTTCCTTATTAGCCGGATTGATAGCGTATGCGCCAGTGAATACACCGGTTTTATCCTTTTCGCCTTCTTTTCGTTCCAGCTCGGTTTTACGCTCGGTTTCTCTGACATAGTCAGCAACTTTACTTTTTTGCTCCGATGTAGCCAGTTGCTTCACTAATGGATGTTCAGGAGCCAACACCATATAAGTAGCGCCAAAAAGGGTGTCAGGGCGCGTGGTAAAGACCTCAATAGAAGTATCTGAATCCTTAACTTTAAACTTAATAAGAGCGCCCTGGCTTTTGCCAATCCAGTTGGCTTGCATGGTTTTAACTTTTGTTGGCCAATCTACTTGTTCTAAATCGTCTAACAAACGGTCGGCATAGTCAGTAATTTTGAAAAACCACTGCTCCATATCTTTTTGGACCACGGGAGTGCCACAGCGTTCGCAGACATTTTTTTCACCAACTACCTGCTCGTTGGCTAAAACCGTCTGATCCTTAGGACACCAGTTGACTAAACTCTTGGCGCGGTAAGCCAGCTTATGTTTATAAAGCTGTAAGAACAGCCACTGGTTCCATCGGTAATATTCAGGGTCGCTGGTAGTCAGAGTGTGGCTCCAGTCATAACTGGCCCCGATTTGGTCAATCTGGGCCATCATAGTTTTAATGTTGGAATAAGTCCACTGCGCCGGCTGAATGCCTCGCTTAATGGCGGCGTTTTCTGCCGGTAAGCCAAAGGAATCAAAGCCTATGGTGGATAGGACATTTCGTCCCAACATTCGGTTGAATCGTGCCAGAGTATCTGTTGGCGCGAAATTATACCAATGCCCAACGTGCAGATCCCCGGAAGGATATGGCAGCATCGGGATAATGTAATATTTATCGGCAGTCCGTGACATATCCACTTTATACAGATCGCTGTCACGCCAAACTTTTTGCCACTTAGGCTCAAGTTGCTGAGGGTTGTAACGTCTCATTATCTATCCAGTTTAACAGATAGCTGTTCTAAATTGAGTAGTCACGCTTTATTAGCTCAACAAACTTTTTTATAAGCTCAGGCATTGGCAGGCCGGCAATGGCTGCCGATTTAGGATATAAGCTCTGGTTGGTCATACCGGGAATAGTGTTAATTTCTAAAACTACAAAGCTGCTATCTGGACGCATAATTAGGTCTACTCTAGAGAAATGGCGACAATTCATGGTCTTATGAACCGCTTCGGAAATCTGATTGGCTTTTGCTATTTGCTGCTCGTTTAATGACGGTGGCGGACACAGCTCGCGGCTTTGGCCGTTATATTTATTTTCATAGTCAAACTCTTTGCCCTCAGGCGGCCGAATTTCTATGATAGGAAGGGCCGAGCGGTCCAAAATAGGTACGGTGATTTCTACTCCTTCAACCAAGTCTTCAATCACTGCTTGTTCATCCAGTTGAAATAACTTTTGCACCTCTTGCAAGTCAAGTGTTTCGGGTTGGCGAACGATTAAAGTGCCGATGCTCGATCCGCCACGCAAAACCTTTAAAACATGTGGCTTACCAGACAGCGGATGGTTTGAATATGACGATTCCGTAACCAAAGCTCCCCTGGGTACTGAGATGCCAGCCGCCTGAAGCTGAAGACGAGTTTGCCATTTATCGAAACACTCGGCTGAAGAACGGCTGCCCGCCCCCAAAAATGCTATGCTCCTTTTTTCTAGCTCAGCTTGCAGACTGCCATCCTCACCGCCTTGGCCATGCAAAATTGGAAAAACTATGGTTTCTTTTAAAAGTCCGTCCAACACCGAAAATCCTTCGGCAGGGTCGGCCTCTTGGACATTAAAACCGGCCTGCCTGGCAGCTTCTGCAACATATTTTGCAGACCTAAGTGAGACTTCTTTCTCCGGCGAGTTACCACCGCCTAAAATTAGTAGGTCTATCACTGGCTGAAAGATTTATGTTTACGTTTCATCCAGTACGGCGTTTGGCGAACCAGCTTGTCGGCATCTTTGGGATCGGCCAGTAAAAGTTTAGTAGTCTCTTCGGCGAAAACCTTATTTTGGGAGCCTTTTACCAAAACGATCGCCTTTGGTTTGATGGTAGATTTGATATATTTTCCGGCTGAGTATGGGTCGTCAAACATTTTAACTTGGCAGCCTTTTTCTTCGGCAGCCGGAGCTAAAAACTTGTTGGCATCCGGCCCAATCGTAACAACCAAGTCAAGCTCATTAGGGTCACAGTGCTCGCCGATTTTTTGATGTTCGGACTCTGAGTAGTCACCCAGTTCATTCATGTTACCCAAAACGGCAATCTTTTGAGGCGCTTCAATCCGATAAAGCGTATTTAGAGCGGCAATCGTGGCATGCGGGCTGGCGTTGTACGTATCATCTATGATTGTTGACCCTTTAATCCCTTTAAGACGCTGCATCCGTCCCGAAACGGGTTTGATATTATGAAGTCCCTTTTCTATATTCACGGCTGTCATACCAAGCTGCTCGCCAACTGCCACAGCCGCCAGCACCGAATATAGTTGCGGCTCGGATATCAGCTCGTGCTTAGCTTTAAGAAAAGTCCGGTCGGCCTGGTAAACTTCAAAATCACAGCTTGTTTCCGAAAATATTATATTTTTAATTCTAAAATCTGCTTCTTGATTTATCGCGTAACTTAACAAAGAACTTTTGATATCCGATAGGTACTCCGGGGCACAGGCGTCCCTGTTGACCAGCATCAGCGTGCTAAAGCCAGCTATGATTATCTCCTCAGCAGCCACGGCATCTAAACCAGCAAAATACTCCATATGTTCTGGGGTGATGGCCGTCAAAACACCAATATCTAGCTTTAAGTAACTTCTAAACTCATTTATTTGTCCCGGGGCGTCTGTGCCTACTTCTACAACCACCACATCATACGAATAGTCCTGCCTGATGATTTTTTCGTTGCGCCAAAATGTTGCTGCCCAAGCAAATGGGTTAAGTAAACTGGGCATCTGCTGACCAAAAAATATTAACGGTACACTTACTATGTCGTTGTAGTTGCCCTCTTGGTATTGGACTCTGTTAGTCTGCGAAAGAACTTTTGCTATCGCCAACTTTGTACTGGTTTTGCCAACGCTCCCGGCTACACCCACCACCTGGAACTGGTGTCTTTTAGTTAAACGCCTAACTTGCCAGCCAAGTATTTTCGCAATCAGACTTTTGGCTGTTCTCTTCATGATGCTTTAGTTTTTTATTGAGTTTAGCGCGCTGCTGAATTGCTGATTACTAACAGTCTTTTCGGGAGGGTTAACCGTTGAAGATACACCGTAGCTAACGTAGGTTTCTGTGATATTAGAGTTCTTGTACTCTATTTTTGTAAGCTGCCGAGAAAGTATATCAACATTTACTACAAGTTGAGCCCGGTCGGTTGGTTGATAGGCGTCTGGTGTAATTTTATCGGCGTCCGGCAACCCTAAAACTTTAGCATAAGCCCGCGCCGCTATTGCGTATTTTTGCAAGCTGACGGTTACGGAATAAGTATGAGTGCGTGCACTGATTTGACGGGCCGTTGTGTCCTGCTCAACTTGGTAAGCATCCCTGAGTTTGTTAACAATATCTGTTCGCTGCGGTTGTCTCAAATTACCAAATAAAATGGCGCCAAATACCGTGTTGCCAAACAATGTAGGCTGGTCGCCCTTTAACCATAGGTTATAAATACTGGAATAATTTGAGGTACTACCAGGGCGGTCGATAAAACTGTACCTCTGATAGTCAGCTTGAACGGTACCTATGCCCTCCAGGGTGAGATGCGAGCTAGGCTTGGTACTCTTATCAGTTACTTTTTTTATGTAATGGACACGAGCTGCAGGGTTAAAAACCAGTTGTGTAATGCTATCGGTGGAGCCGGCAAGGCCTTGCTGGGTAGTCTGTTTTGTTACTCCATTGGTTGCCAAGTTGTTGTCAACCATAGCCCAAAAGGTCCGTTGCGGGTCGCTATAAACTTTTGTGTAGTAAATTATGGCGACCAGTATCAACACCACAAGCATCACAAAGCAACGGCTAGCAACTATAAAGGTCCTGTTTTCTATAATCTTTTTTAGGCTTTTGCCAGAAGGTTTCTGCTTGGCCGGTTGAGGTTTTGCCATTGCTTGATATTTTATCACTTATAAAAAGAACCGGCTAAGCCAGTTGGTGGAAATGTGGGGATTCGAACCTCAGACCTATGCAATGCGCCCCAAAGCGTTTTTTTGGTGGAGTCGCGGAGAATTGAACTCCAAACTGGTCAATGCGAATGACCTGTTATACCGTTTAACTACGACCCCAAAAATTCACAAAATAAAATGCAGTGTCCTCGTTGCGGACCTTCCAGCACCTTTGGTGGAGATGCGGGGACTCAAACCCCGGACCCCTACTCTGCCAGAGTAGTGCTCTAATCAACTGAGCTACATCCCCTTCAAAGGTGCTGGACTAACTAGCCAAAGCCGACGCTTAAGGTCGGCTCCCCGTATTCCGCCAGCTGGCGAACGTCGAGGCTATGCTTTTGATTCCCATTTAACAGGCAAAATTGTATCATTCTAAGGTGTAAAAAGCAAAAACCCTCGTTTTTTTAAACGGGGTTTTTGCTACTTCGTCCAGTAGTGGACTCTCCAGTCTTATTTGCTCTAGCAAATACTAAAAGTCGCTAAGCGACTTACTCTGGAAAGCTCACTACTGGGCTTCGCGCAGCCCACCCGTGGGCCCCCGCATCGAAACTTGATGCTTCATATCCTGACTGCAGGCTACTTCGCTCAGGTTTTGGCGCGGGGCAAGCCGGGTAACTTTTATTTTATATATTACTTGGAGTTTTTGTTTCTCGACTTTTGGGCCCGGTGCGCGAAGCTACCTATATTACATGCTTGTGCTTATTTTTTGTCAATAAGCTTAATTAGTTCAGCTTCGGTAATTTGCTTGGTTCCGTAGTCTCTGGCTTTTTTAAGCTTACTGTCGCCAACGTTTTCACCAACCACCAGGTAGGCTGTGTCCTTACCTACCGAGCTTTGAAATGTACCACCCAGCGAGCGAATTTTCTCGGCCGCCAGATCTCGCCCCATGGTTTCTAAAGATCCAGTTATGGCTATTTTTATCCCGTGTAGCGGGCCGCGGGCTCGTGATTCATAGATCGGCTTTATGCCCAGGCGTTCTAACTTATGCAGCAATTGGATATTATCTTCGTCGGCAAACCAGGCCAGTATCGATTCCGCCACAACGTCTCCAACCCCTTCAACATCCATGAGACCATCAAGTGACGACTTACCAAGTTTTTCAACTGATCCAAATCGCTCGGCTAAATCTATGGCCGTTTGAGAACCAACGTGCCTAATTCCCAGTCCATAAATAAATCTAGGCAACGAAGGTTTTTTAGATGCCGCAATACCATTTATCAATTTTTGTGCTGAAACCTCGGCAAACCGATCAAGTTTGACAACCTGCTCCTTAGTCAAGACGTATATATCCGCTACGTCATGTACGAGTTTTGCGTCTACGAGGGCAGCAACATTTTTTTCTCCCAAACTACCAATATCAAGCGCGCCCTTACTGGCAAAATGCTCTAGGCCACGTTTGAGTAGCAGTGGCCCCGTAGCGCCTTTGACCCGATATACCGCTTCACCCTTCGGTCTCACGAACTCAAGCTCCGGGTATTGGCGCTTTAACTCGCCTTCCATATTAAACTTCCGCGCTGATTTTGGCCGCAATTCATCTATGACCCTCTCGACTTGCGGGATAATATCGCCCGCCTTAAAAACAACTACTGTATCGCCGACCCGAATATCCTTACGAGCAATCTCATCGGCATTATGCAAACTCGCATGCTGGACCGTCGTACCAGCTAAAATTACCGGGTTAAACACCGCCACCGGTGTGGCGGCACCTGTTCGTCCAATGCTGATAACCACGTCTTTGACAGCGGTCGTAGCTTCTTCGGCAGGATATTTATAAGCGACCGCACCGCGCGGATTTTTGCCCACCACACCCAGGCTGCGATATAAGTCTCGATTATTAATCTTTATAACCAAGCCATCCGTATAAAATGGTAGCTCCTCGCGTTTTTGTTCCCACGTGTCAATAAACCGCATAATGTCATCGACTTTTTTAAAAGTCCGGGCCTGATTGTTAACAGCTATCCCCAAAGAGGCGATTGCCGCGTAAGCTACTTTGTTTGTTGGAATTTCTGAGAAATCGTTCCGGATAATATCAAACGCCCTGAACCGTAACGGCCGGGCAGCTACTAACTTGGGATCGAGCTGCCGTATGGTGCCGGCGGCAAGATTGCGGGGATTGGCATACATTGGCTTGCCGGCTTTTGTTTGTGATACGTTTAGCTTCTCAAAATCGGCTTTATACATGATTATTTCGCCGCGAATTTCTGTGCGACCCCTAAGAAAACTCTTAAAGGCCGGCTTTTCATGCAATTTAAGCGGTACGCTTTTAATAGTCCGGACATTTGCTGTTACGTCCTCGCCGGTGGTGCCGTCGCCCCGAGTAAGTGCTTGCTGGTAGTGACCATTTTCGTAAACGATGGCGCAACCCAGTCCATCCATTTTAAGATCTACAAAATATTCGGCCTCATGCCCGGGCAATAAACGTTGAGTGCGTTTTATCCAGGCCTCAATATCCTCACGACTGAATACATCGTTAAGACTCAACATCCTGGTGGAATGCCGTACTTTCTTAAAAGCCGTAAGCGGTTCGCCGCCAACACGTTGCGTGGGACTGTCTTCGCTAATAAGCTCTGGGTACTGTTGTTCTATCTGTTTTAGCTCCCGCATCAGGCCGTCGTAGACAGCATCGGAAACCGATGGGTTATCTAAAACATAATACTCGTGCGAGTATCGGGCCATGAGCTTTTTAAGCTCTTCCAGCCTATTCCGTGCCTGAAGTTGTTTCACAGTAATCCCCGATACAAGCTATACAAGTAAGTGTGGACAAAAAGTATACTGAGCATGCTAAGAGCGTAAAAAACAGGAGCAACCAAAACGGTAGCAACCATGATAAGCGGTACGACTACTGCGCACATTATAGCCAAAACCAAGATTGGTAAAAACAAAAGCCTCCGCATTATAGACCAACGTCTAAAACGTACCAGGTTTTTTGCTGAGCGTAACGCTCTAAGCGGCTGCATGTTGGGCAGAGTCACGATGTATAGAGCAAAAACCGAGCTGGCAAGTAGATAGAATGACCACCCCGCCAAGACTGCAAAAATTAAACTGAAAATGAAAATCGGTGCTCCACTACTGCTGGTAAAAACTACGGCGGCCAAACTGCTTCCTATCGCCAGAGGTATAAGCTGCAAAATAATCACTCCCATTACCAACAAAAACGGTACAAGCTGGGCGGTAGAATTGTAGTAAGCCTGTTTAACGCTAACCAGCCTACCGGCCAAAAGTAGCCGAAGGGTAAATATAATTACTAAGCTCTCCAGAACGATTAACATGCTTTGAAGAATTGAGCCCGACGGGGAACTGCTGGTACCCGAACTGGCCACTAAACCACTAAAACCGCTTAAGGCAGAGCCAAAAGTAGAGCTGCTAGTATCGCCATTCAGGTTGTTTTTTATATCGTTGACCGTTGAGTTCAGGTTGCTAATGCCGCTGGCGAAAATGATATTTAAAACCAAATAAACCAAGACTATACCGCCGAGTATTTTCCAGTTCCTGCGCAAAATCATAACGGTCTGCCCTGTAAGCCTAAAACTGCCGATTAGCGGGCTACTGTTTTGAGCTTTTTTCTTATCGCAGGCTCTTTTTTGGCGTCTAGTTAGCTTACGGACTCGGGGATTCTTGGTCGTGGAAGTAGACGCTTTTTTCGAAATCGGCTTGCTTTTGGGCATGCCTATATTATAGCTGATTTAAGGTGTTTTTAGACTAAAATTAGAGTTTCATTTCGCGCAGAGCTTTAATTCGCGCTTCAACCGGTGGATGTGTGCTGAACAGACCAGCCAGGCTCTTACCCTTTAGCGGATTGACAAAAAACATATGGGCCGTAGAAGTGTTTTGTTTTTTTAAAGCGCTGCCGTGCGAGGCTATTTTTTCAAGAGCGCTCGCCAGACCTTCCGGATAGCGGGTGGTTAGAGCGCCGGTAGCATCTGCCAAATACTCTCGCCGACGGCTGATTGCAAGCTGCAGTAAACTCGCTGCAATTGGCGCGATAATGGCAGCAAATATAGCCAAAAAAATCATTATTTGGTTATTGTTTTCTCTATCACCTCGCCCACCCCAGAAGGATATGTGCAAGAAAAAGTCGGCTATTAGCGATATTACGCCCACCAAAGCGAAAGCCAGGGTAGTAACCCGGACGTCATAGTTTTTAACGTGTCCGAGCTCATGCGCAATAACACCCTCGAGCTCGTTATCATCCATAATTTGAAGTAAGCCTGTCGTGGCGCAAACAACGCCATGCGCTGGATCGCGACCAGTAGCAAAAGCGTTGGGTGCCAGGTCATTCATGATGTAAACCTTAGGCATTGGCAAGCCCTCGGTGATTGCTAGGTTCTCAACTGTTCTCCATAGCCTGGGATTGTCCTTTTTCTGGATTTGCTGTGCCCCGTTTACAGCTATAGCCATCTTGCTACCCGCAAAGTAACTAAATACGGCGTAGCTAAGAGCAAAAATTCCAATTATAAAAAACAGGCCCGGCTGGCCGGTAGACTGGCTGATTACCCAAGCTAGACCCCACAACAAGGCCAAAAAGAAGACTAGCAAAACCACTGTCCGGCGTTTATTACTGGAAATTTGTTCGTACATAAAATAAGTTGGAGATTAGGGACTATTTATTATTTCTTGTCGGCAGCTTTGGCGTCAGAGTTAAAGTCTACTTTTACAGCATCTTGAATAACTGCGGATTCCTGGCTTTCAACCTCGAAAAACTCACGCTGCTTAAAGCCCATTAAGCTGGCGAAGAGATTGGTTGGAAAAGTCTTAATCTTGGTATTTAAGTCGCGGGTCGCGCCGTTGTAAAAGCGGCGGGCGGCCTGGATTTTATCTTCAGTGTCCACAATTTCACCCTGCAGCTGTTGAAAGCCTTGGTTGGCCTTTAGGTCGGGATAATTTTCGGCAACCGCAAACAGACTTTTTAGGGCGGTCTGGAACTGGTTGTCGGTTTTAGCCGTTTCGGCGACGCCCTGGGCATTCATAGCTTCGGCGCGAGTTTTGGTGACTTCTTCAAAGACGCTTTTTTCGTGTTTGGCATAACCTTTAACGGTGTTAACCAGATTAGGAATAAGGTCATAACGTCGCTTCAGTTGAACGGTTATATCGCTCCAGGCCTCGTCGGTGCGGACCTTTGTACGAACCAATCCGTTATATATAGCTACTAGCGCGATTACGATAATGGCTGCTGCGCCAATGATAATCCAAGTTGTCATAGGTATTTTTTGCTCCTTTACTTTCATCTACCTCTGTACGCATTAATTATACACCACTGATACACTAGCCGCCTAAAAGTGTATGATGTAACTAGCAAAACAATGCGTAAAATCTCTGCAAAACGTTTTATTGCACTTTTAATAGTTCTGGTTTTGGTTGTCTCAGTACTTTTCTACGCAAGGCCTCTGCCAGCGCTGCAACCTGTCAGTATCACGCCAAATATACCTACTGCTGAACCTCTTGAAATACCCTGGCCAGCCTACGGACAAGCCGCCATTGGCAGCAGCGATTTTGCCATGCTGGAGACACATGGCCCCCAAACCGCGGTGCCGATTGCCAGTATTACTAAAGCAATAACCGCCTTGGCTGTGCTGAACAAACACCCAATTACGCCTGACCAACAAGGAGAAACAATCACTCTAACCGACAATGACGTGGCAATTTATAATGACTATCTCGGCAGGGATGGCTCAGTAGCCAGGGTCGTTGCCGGCGAACAACTAACGCAGTACCAGGCGCTGCAAGCAATGCTTCTGCCGTCTGCGAATAATATTGCTGATACATTGGCAATCTGGGCCTTTGGCTCTTTAGAGGCGTACACGGTTTTTGCCAATCAGATGCTAAGCCAAATGGGTCTAAAGCTTAGCCGTGTGGCAGATGCCAGCGGCTTTTCGCCGCAGTCGGTAAGCACCGCCACCGAATTGGTTGCGATTGGCGAGGCGGTTTTATCAAACGATGTACTGGCTGAAATAGTTAAGCAGCCGGAGGCTAGCATTCCAGTAGTTGGAAGTATTCAAAACGTCAATTGGCTTTTGGGTAACGATGGAGTTGTGGGTATAAAAACTGGTAATACCGAAGAGGCTGGCGGGTGCTACTTATTTGCCGCCAATCACACCGTGGGCGGGCAGACCGTAAAGTTTATCGGCGCGGTTTTAGGGGCGCCAACCCGCAATACCGCCATCAATGACTCCCGAATAATCATAAAGGCCGTGGATTCGGGTTTTGAAGTAGTTAATTTAGCTCGCAGTGGCACAATTGTTGGCCGATACAGTGCCCCATGGGGTTCCAGTGCCGCCGCCATAACCAGCAAAGACGTTTCCATGTTAGTTTGGAAAGGCCAAAAGCCGAAAACCACTACTAAGCTTGATACTACTGCCGCTACTTCGTCCGGCGGTAAAGCTGTGGGTTCAGTGAGTATTGCTGTTGGTAAAAAAACTGCCACCTCACCGGTCGTATTGCAACACTCAATTCCAGGACCCTCCTGGCAATGGCGTATCTTTCGATAAATACATAATCATTCTCCGCTTGACTTGCCATGAGCAAGCGCAGCGCGTCGAATGGTGCGGCTCTACGAAACCGCTCGAACTTATTTTATCTCAGATTGCTGAATTGTCCGAGAGCTACCCTGCCGCCTGTAAGCCAAAAGGCTTACCACCCCGCCCAAGCAACCAGCCTTTGCATTTTC
>Ga0210057_1004646_pt1 | contig 18092 bp, 21 predicted proteins | sample CryGeyCG2114_010_2_FD_183968 | JGI IMG/M metagenome (GOLD analysis project Ga0210057, IMG submission 183968) | Groundwater microbial communities from aquifer - Crystal Geyser CG10_big_fil_rev_8/21/14_0.10 (SPAdes) (version 2) | ecosystem: Environmental > Aquatic > Deep subsurface > Groundwater ...
TCAAATACAAAAAGTGGTATCAATTTGGTAACATCATACATGTGGACAGTTCACCTCCTAGTGTACTGTCCATTTTAATTATTCAAGAGCCCTGCTTTCAAGTACTATTGAGTTTTGAAATGGGTTCTATGCAAATTACTATAGAAATAAATTTTAGTTAAAAGTTGCTCAATTGAGATTTGTTGAGATTTATTGAAATCCAGATATTGACCTCCCCTTTTATTCCCCTCCTTGATAAGGAGGGGAATTTAGGAGTGGTAATATCTACTAATTTCTATCAATTTCCATGTATTTCTTGGCAAGCGCGTTATACGTTTTGCGCTTTGCGTTACAAGTTGTCAATATATTGTTCGTACCTGCCTGCCGGCAGGCAGGGATTAGGATAAATTACAAATTTAAGGGGTATGACATTTTCATTTGGGTTTGACACACATGTTACACTTCATTTTAGAACTTATGATACTATTTCTCTATGAAACTCTTCCTCATCCGACACGGACAAAGTAAAGGAAATGTCAAATCAGGCTTCATGTCAGGGCGAACCGATCCCGAAGGATTGACTCACAAGGGAAAAATTCAAATTATTCGCACAGCTTACGAACTGAGAAATGAAGAGATTAGTAAAATAATTGTTTCCCCGGTTTTTCGTGCGCAAGAAACGGCACAAATTCTCCATCACTATTTTCCCCAAGCTTTGATCAAAACTGAGGAGTGGCTGAGTGAACTTCATCATGGCGTTTTTGAAGGATTCTATTGGTGGGAAGTCATCCATAAAATTCCACCAGAATGGAGAAAGCAAAGAGAGGAGTATGCTACCGCATATCCAGGTGGGGGAGAAAGTATGCAAATGATGTTTGAGCGAGTTTCAAATGGTCTTAAAGTCCTTATCTCTCAGCTGGAGCCTGATGCAAAGGTCATGCTCATTTCTCATCAGGCGCCGATCACCGCGTTGCGCTATATGATGCAACATGGTGGTCCTGAAAAATTAACAACTGAAAAAAAACAAAAAGCATTTTATCAATTTTTACACGATATTAAGTTACCTAATGGTGGCATTGCACAGGCAACATATAGCGGTACTGTGTTTCAGTCACTCACTGAAACAAAAGATTTTGATCCCGTTTCTGAGAGAAAAAGAACTATTGAGTTTTATGCAAAGGGAGTTTTTGACGAAGATACCATTCAAGCAGAGAAAAAAAATACGGTCTCAAAACATGCGGTATATCACATAAAAAATGGAGGAAATCATCTTCTAAAAGTTCTTCACGAAGAAAATACCAAATCTATCAAGCGACACGTTTCAGCGTATCAGTATTTAAGTGATCATGGAAGATTGGTTCCACGGGTAATTTTTCATGATAGCACCCGTGGATTTTATAAAAATGACATATTAATCCAAGATTATATCGAAGGAACTGAACAGAATGTTTGTTTGGAAGAGCATCCAAAACGGGCAAATAAACTTATGAAATCAATATTTTCAGAACTGAACAAAATTCATCAGATGTCAACAAGTGAGGTGAAAGAATTTTGGGTACCCCCCAATGACACACCATTTCAAAACTGGAAGCCGTTCATGCTTTCAAATATCAACCTCACTCTCCACTTGATGAAAGATATCACCTTGGATAGGAAAATGGAGAATTTTATTAAATCATCTCTCAGTTTTCTGAAGGATTATATTCGAAAGGGGAACTATAAAGTTGTGCCGATTCATGGAGATCTGGCTCCTGGCAATATTATTATTTCCCACAAAAAAGAAGATTGCATATTGCTTCGGATTATAGACTTTGAACGGACAAGAATGGGAGATCGATTATGGGATTTAGCCTATTATTGGGGGTGGCTTGAGAGGAGTAATAAAAAAGTCGCAGAAGCATGGCGCCTGCTACTTGCTAAAAAGCTGTCTGCCGATGAGCTGAAAGTATTAGGTTGGTATCGGATATTATTTCATGCATGGACTGTGCGGGACATGTTCGAATATGAAGAAGACAAAATTCGTCAAGAGCGAGGAGAAAGTTCAAAAAATATTCTGATGCATCAATCATAAATCATGAATCATATTCCACATTTTCACACTGGTCTCATCATTGGCAGATTTCAACCATTTCATCTTGGGCATCTGTATCTTTTCCGAGAAGCCTTGAAGCAGGTCGATCAGGTGATCGTCGGAATTGGGAGTGTGAATGTCCACGATGCAGACAATCCATTTTCGCAAAAAGAGATAGAAACGACAATTAATAACGTTATCCATAGCGAAAAATGGGATGCACGTGTTATTCAAATGTTTGGGATTCCAGATATTCATAATGATGAAAAGTGGCGCAACTTTATTGAGAAATATAGTACGCCGTTTGATGTTGTCGTCAGTCATAACGATTGGGTGACGCGAATATTCAAAAAAGTAGGAATTCCAGTCATCGAAATACCGTTTTTCAAGCGAGATATCTATGAGGGCGCCAAAATCCGCGAATTGATGCGAAGCGGAGGAGAGTGGAAGAATAGGGTGCCACAAATCGTATGATTCTTTTTTCATCTCTGAGTAAGTGCCGTATCTCACTAGAATCGGCGATATATTCGCGATAATAGATTTTATAAGCTCCAACCTCGGAGGTTGGAGCTTTGAGCATTCTACATTCCTTGGGGATTTGCCTCGTTTGGATAGTTGGGGTCCTCAATAAGAGGTTGGCTGACAGATATCGGTTCAGTATTCTCTCCATAAAGTCTATCCATCATTTGCGTATGGTCTGCATTTGTAAGAAAGAATGGATTCCAAATATCCTCACCAAACATTACTTCTTGTTCCTGTCTTAATAACGGTAGATATTCGATAGTAGCTGATTTTTTACTTTCCATATTTAAAAAAATTTCTAATTGCCGTAATTGTACTACTACTACTACTACTACTACTACTTGTCAAATCCAATTTTTATTGACAAATCTGATTATGTGCATTATCATAATTATATGAAAAATCAGATTAATATAACTATTGTGAAGATGATGGATCGAGGCATGATGGTGATACCGCAGAAGCTTCGAAATGAGCTCGGACTCAAAAAAGGGGATTATATAACCGCAGTTATCAGAAACGATGAGATCGTGCTCAAGCCTCATATATTTCTCAAGCAAACGAGCAACACAACAAAAGAGCCTTTAAACATACAAAAGTCACTCATCAGTAAGGAAGAGGGGCTTAAAATACTTTCAAAAAAAACAAAAAAACCTTTATGGACAAAGGAAGATGATATTTTTTTGAAACAAGGAAGAGATTTGATAGAGGAAAGATTAAAACAATACGATAACACATGAGAATACTCCTAGATACATCAATCCTCATAGATGATCTTCGCCAGTCGCATTTGCCTGTTCAAACGATTTTCCAATCAATATATAAGTCAAAAGAAAGATTGTATTTGTCGTCAATATCGATAGGTGAGCTTTATAGTGGATCAAGCGCAGAATCAATGGAGCGAGAAATAGAAGAAATAATATCACTCACGGATATCGTACAGATTACTGTTCCATTGATCAGATCTGCAGGAATAATCCGTCGCACAACTCATATATCCCTCATTGATGCTATTATTTCCGCAACGGCACTTGAGCTTGATCTCCCCATCGCGACCCTCAATGTCAAAGATTTTGAAAAAGTGAATGAGTTGAAGATATGTAGTTTGGACGAGATAGATCGTCGGCATTGACTTACCCAAAAGGAAATGTAGAATGAGTATTATATATGATCAAAAAAATACTGGCTTTACTGACTTTTGCGTTCGTGTTGATTTCTCCCGTACAAGCTATAACCACTTCATCGTCTGGATCGGGCATGGTCAAGGAAACGATTGTTCCAGATAACATGATGCCAATTGTTGATCCTGCAGATCCAATGTTACTTCCCATCTTTGGAGAGGATCATGCATATTCGGTCACTTTACGCGGGAATGGTGAGGCTGTGGTAAATATGCGTGTTGCACTGAGTAACTTCGAAGAACAACCAAACAAAGACATCACGCTCACATTTTCTGGAGAGACCCCCTCAGAAGTGGCAGTCTACCAGATTGTGAAAGAAAAACAGTGCATATCATATGATGAGAAAAAACTTGACTGTCTGCAGTACCAAGAACCCAATTATTATGATTACTGGGGCAGCAATACAAAATATTATAAAGCTGAGGTAGTTGTAAAGGGTCAACAGATCCAGATATCGCTTCCTCAGGCAGTAGAATCGGGAGAAAGCGGGAGTTATGTATTATTTATGCGGATCCATGGATATACGAAGAAAATATTTGGAGGAGCCTATGAGTATCGTTTTGAGACGTTGAAAGCAGATGCGCCTATCCGAAATGTGAATATTGGTATATCTACAGACTCAGATATGAAGTTCAAAGGAGCTGATTCTCAGGTATATTACGAAGATTCATATTCATCTTCACCCATGCTCACCGCAATGGTCTCAAAGAGAGAATCCTTTCAAAGCTCAGAGTTTGACAATTATGTTGGTCAAATAGGGCAAGGCCAAATGTATAAAAATACGAGCAATCTTTCTCTAGGAGATACATATGTTGTCGAAGGAACCTATGCAAAATCTATAGTTAGTCTCTACCTGAAAGAGGCGTTTATCATACTCAGTAGTATTATTTTCGTATTTCTTACTGTGATCGGAGTCGTGTACTTTTTTATGAAGCGACGTCGAAAGAACCCTCCTCTTGATGAAATGAAGCCGGTATCGCACACTCGAGCTATGATCATGGCCATAACTGCAGGTTTTGTTTCAGGCTTGGGAGTTGCGGTTTATACGATATTTCTTATCGGTATTAGTCGAATGATGGAATCGTGGTCGTATTATAGCTTCAATATGATTGGTATGCTCCTTCTTTCGGTATTTTCATTTGGCGTATATGCGGCGATACTCTTTGGGCCAGCTATCTTTGCGGGAGTCAAGCGAGGGATATGGTGGGGCGTTGGGGTATTTGGTATGACGTTTGGATGGATAGTCCTATTTCTACTTATCATCGGAGGATACTACTTTATCTCGCAAGCCAAGGGAGTGACGTCGTATCCTGAATTGCCAGTACCAATGATGAGAGACGAAATTCAACTACCACCACCACCAGTTGGTGTAGAGTTGCCAAAACTAGCAGAATAAACATACTTCAAGTACTATTATTCTATGGAAATATTTGTTGAACTTTCGGTGATCATTGTGATCGCAATGCTTGTCTCCCTCATCATGCGCGCATTGAAGCAACCACTTATCGTCGGATATATCTTTACCGGTATTTTGGTTGGCCCCTATTTTTTGAATCTCATTCAGAATGGAGACGTTATTGAACTATTTTCAAAAATTGGAATCACCATTTTGCTCTTTATTGTAGGTTTGAATCTGAGTCCGAACGTCATTCGTGAAGTGGGGAAAGTATCACTTCTTACCGGAATTGGGCAGGTTCTTTTCACCTCAATCATTGGATTTTTTATTGCAACGGCGCTTGGCATCGATCGAATCGCTGCAATATATGTCGCGATCGCACTTACCTTTAGTAGCACAATTATCATTCTCAAACTTCTCTCAGACAAAGGAGATCTCAATAAACTGTATGGAAAAATTGCAATCGGATTTCTTCTCGTGCAGGATATTGTTGCAACATTAATACTGCTTTTTACGAGCTCATTTGCCGGAGGAGAAGGATCGGTGTTATTTATCGCACTTATGACGGTGATCAAAGGATCGCTTCTCATTTTGACCATGGTTGCAATCAGCCATTACATTTTGCCTCAGATTAGTACATTTATTGCCGCTTCACAAGAGTTGCTTTTTCTTTTTTCATTGAGTTGGGGATTGGGGATTGCAGCCCTCTTTAGTCTGTTGGGATTTTCTGTTGAGATAGGAGCGCTCGTTGCGGGTGTCGCACTCTCAATGACGCCATATGCAATCGAAGTTGCTTCTCGAATGCGCCCATTGAGAGATTTTTTCATTCTTTTGTTTTTCATACTTCTGGGCTCTCACATGGTCTTTGAAAATATATTTGCGCTTATTATTCCTGCGATTCTCTTGTCATTATTTGTCCTGATAGGCAATCCGATTATTGTGGTGATTCTCATGAATGTGCTCGGCTATAGTAAGCGAACAGGGTATCAGGCAGGTTTGACGGTTGCGCAAATCAGTGAATTCTCTCTTATCTTGGCAACACTTGGATTTGAGTTTGGTCATATTTCCCGTGAAATTTTGTCACTCATCACCTTTGTTGGCCTCATCACTATTGCCGGTTCAACCTATCTTATTTTATATTCAGATGAGATATATCCGTACGTCGAGAAGTTTCTGTCATTCCTTGAGATTTATAAAAATGGAAATAAACGAAATAAAAATAAGGGCTACAATTCGATTTTGTTTGGCTATCAAAGAGTTGGACAGGATTTTATCGAAGCATTCAATCGCTTGGATCTTGCGTATATTGTGGTCGATTTTAATCCTGAATCAATCAAGAAGCTTGAAGAGGAAGAAATTCCATTCAAATATGGTGATGCCAAAGATCCTGAATTTTTAACTGAGCTTGATTTTAAAAACTTGAGATACATGGTTTCGACCATTCCGGAATTTGAAACAAATCTCGTCCTTGTCCGGAGAATTCGTGCAAAAAATAAGCGCGCCATTATGATTGTTATCTCCCACGATCGAGAAGAGGCGCTGGCACTTTACGCTGAAGGCGCATCATACGTCATAATGCCCCATTATCTCGGAGCTCAGTATGCGGTACGCCTTATTGGTCGAGCAGGACTTGATCGACGAGAGTATGATATGCATCGTGAAAAGCATTTGGCGCATTTGGAGAAGAGGATAGCGTGATGATTGACAAAGTACTTCTTTTAAGGTACCCTATTGGTACTATGATACAAGATGCATATGGTATAAAAGAGTTTCAAACAAAGCTTCCTTTTATTGCTCAAAAAATTCGAACACAAGGAGGTCACTATCTTGTGACGCATAGAAGTAAACCATCAATGGTGGCAATACCCTTTGAAGATTATCAGGAAATTGAGGATATTCTCATGGAGCTGAACTCTCCACGTCTTCAAAAAGATGTTGCAAAAGGTCGGAGTGATTACAAAAAAGGCGATACAGTCTCAATTGACCAGTTGAGAATTGCAGATGAGAGATAAATATCAAGTTCTATTGACAAAAAAAGCTCAAAAAGACTTTCAAAAACTCGACCCTTCTTTACAGAAACCCATTCTGAAAACTATCTTAGATCTTTGTAATAATCAAAAACCTCAACAATTTACAGCACTGAAAGGAAAGAATATAGCGCAGTTTCGTGTACGAGTAGGTGATTATCGAGTTCTATATGATATATACGATGAAGATAAAACAATTTTAATTTTTAGAATCGGACACAGAAAAGATATTTATAGATAGTCTTTTATGGATTTGTAGGAGTTGGGGGGGGTATGGTTGCTGTTGGTGTTGGAGTGGCAATGAGGGTTAGAGTAGGGGTAGGTTCAGCGGTAGGAGGTATCGGAGTATTGGATAGAATGGGTGTACTAGTTGGAACTGCAGTTGGCTTTGGCGTACTTGTTGGCTCAGGGGTAGGTGTTTCGGTAGGTGTTGGGGTTACATCACTACAATCTTCAGATGGAATATAATGTTTTGAGTAATATCGTTCAATAGTATCGGTGCATAAACTACAGTATTTTTGCGTATCTTTACATAACTTCACTTTGACGATTTCATCAGGAATCACAAATTCTTTTGACGGTGCGCTTGCAAGCGCCTGGAGCATAAAGCCATGCCAGATCGGTGCTGCGGCCTGGGATCCATACAATCCGAGCATGGGGCTATTGTCGTTATTTCCCACCCATACTCCCGTGACTAAATCTGGGGTATATCCAATGGTCCATGCATCGCGGTAATCGTTGGTTGTTCCGGTTTTTGCCGCGACGGGTCGTCCCAACGTGAGCCAATTACTCTCACCAAACACTTCCTTTCGTGCTTCCGTGTCAGATAATATTGAGGTTGTCAAAAATGTTGCAGCCGTGTCGACTACCTGTTTCGTAAATGTTCCTCCGATGAGTAAATTTTCATACGGCTCTTTTTTTTCCTCGCCTTTTTCTGAGTGAGTTTGCGGGATAAACTGATAGATTTCATTTCCGTATTTATCCTCGATTTTGAGTATTGCATGAGAACTCACAAACTCTCCACCAGTAGCTAGGACACCGTAAGCTCGAGTCAGCTCAAAAAGCGTGACTTCACCACCGCCAAGAACGAGAGAAAGTCCATAGTCACGTTTGGGATCAAGCGTGACGATTCCCATCTGACGAGCAAATTGAATTGCCTCTTTTACTCCGACTGAGGATAAAATTTTTACTGCGGGAATATTGAGGGAATTTGCAAGAGCACGTCTCAAGGTCATTTCTCCGCGAAATGTTCCGTCATTGTTTTTGGGTTGATATCCACTGAAATTGACCGGTTCATCGACGATCATATCCTCAGGATTTTTCCCATTTACAAATGCGAGGGTATACACAATCGGTTTAAATGTTGACCCAGGTTGGCGCTCCGCAAAGACAACATTGTATTTTCCATAGGTTTCATCATACCAATCATAACTTCCCACCATCGCAAGAATCTCGCCCGTATGTGGATTCATAGAGATGAGTCCTGCATTTGTCGCGTCCCGCCTTCCGAGATTTTTAATATGTTGCGCAACAAGAGTATTTGCAATTTTTTGATATTTTGCATCAATGGTAGTTGTGACTCGAAATCCGAGCCGATTTACCTCATCTTCTCCGTATTTGGCGTATAAATAGTCGCGTACCCATACGGCAAAGTGAGGAGCAAGATCACTTTTTTCTTCTTGAAGTTCTACGAACGTAACTTTTGGTAGCTTTGTTTGGTCAAAGCCAAGTCGCTCAAGCACTATTTTTTGACGGGCATAGAGTCGATCGGTGTCTCCTCCAAAGGGAGTCATCGCAGATGGAGCCTGGGGAAGGGCTGCAAGTATTGCCGCTTCTTCAATTGAAACCTGTGACGGATCTTTCCCAAAATACGTCTGCGATGCTTCTTGGATCCCATATGCGCCCGATCCATAATATATTGAGTTCAAATACATCTCGAGAATCTGATCTTTACCGTAACGTCTCTCGATCTCAAAAGAAAGAAGTACTTCCTGGAGTTTTCGTTTATATGATTTTTCAGGAGTAAGGAGTGCGTTTTTAACGAGTTGCTGTGTGATGGTTGATGCGCCTTGTGAGTACGCGGATGAGGCACGAAAGTTTGCAATGATAGCACGGGCAATACCCTGTATAGAAAAACCAGAATGGTTGTAAAAATCTTCATCCTCAATTGCAACAACACCCTTTATGAGATAGTCAGGAATTTGTGAGATCGGATAAACGACGACGTCACGCGCATTTTCCGCATGATAAAAGGGTTTTCCCCCACGATCAAGGAGAATAATCCCCGTATTATTTCGGTTCATGAGCTTTTCAGGAGTTGCTAAATCAGAGACAAAAACTGCATAGGTAAATACCGCAAATGAGATCAGAATGATCACTCCAGCCGCACTCACGCCAATTATCATGGGGAGACTCATATTTCGCGCCTTGTGAACAAATGGTTTGAAGAAAATACGAGTACGATGATAGAGTATTTTTGTCTTTTCTGGTGCTGTTTCAGGGAGCTCTTTTAGAAAACTGAGAAGCTCCTCTTTGAGGGTTTCTACAAAATAGTTGATTTTGTCAGAAGTCATGGAGATTATTATAGCAGTTTGAGAGGGGAGAATGCTTATTTCATCCGAAACCCAACGCCACGCACCGTTTGGATATGGTGCTTTCCAATTCCCATCTCATCAAGTTTATCTCGCAGTCTTTGAACTCGTTTAGAGATGCTATAGAGACTGAATGAACTTCAGCTTAAATCAAGATCGTTTCTGCAAAATCTTTCCCTTTCAGATAAAGTTTTTTATCAGCTGTATACAAAGGCGCTTTTAATTTCTTTGCTAAGAGTAAAAAAGAGCCATCATAGATAGAAATATCTAATGTTCTGGCAATGATAAACAGTTCTTCCATCTCCTGATGTCGTAATGGTAAAAACTTCATTTTCAAAGAAGTGAGTGCGGCAATAGCCAAGGAAAAATCTTTTTCTTCAATCTTTTGAGAAGAATAATTTTTAAAAGCTGAAGTGAATTCATAAAGAAATAAATCACGTGTGGAGAGAGATATCTCACCTTGTATGTGTTTGTCTTTCAGCTCTAGAGCATGCTCTGATCCAGTCTCAGGAAAGAACCATTTTATTGCCACCGATGTATCAATCGCGATATTTTGCATATGATTATCTTTCTCTGTCTTTTCTAATACTATTTATTAATTCTTTTGCTTTCACTCTACTGTATTTAGGTAAAGCTTCCGTTTGCCATTTCAAAAAAAGATCTCCGGAAAAATTCATTGGCTCATACGGATAGAGCCATGCTTTGGGCTTGGATCGAGATATAATGAGAAAAGGGCTACCTTGACGATCTAAATCTGCAAGAATTTTCCCCAAGTTAAAACGAATATCAGTAGCACTAATGGTTTGTTGATTTGGAATTATATTGTTCATAGTACATTTGATTGTAGTCTACACTGTAGTGTTTGTCAAGAAGTATAAATCTGCGTCTGTGTAAGAGTTCAGAATCTTATCGTTTCAAGAAAAATGAATTTCTAAGTTAATGTGGAAACGTTGGGTACAAAAATTTGGAGATAGATATGAAGGATTAACAAGAAAAAGAAAGATTAATTTCATTCATTGGTATTTCTATTTGAAGTCGAAATAATATCAAGAATATCTCATATTTTGACTATTATGCCTGAAAGTGCTGTTAGATGACATTATAATTCTATTTTGAATTGCAAAAAACGTCACCCATCTATATAATATCCTATAATATAAATGTGTATTACGTATGCATGAAAATCTCTCACAATATGCTCGAGAGGAAGGAATAGATCCATGGCAACTCAGTCGTGGCATTGCTGAAATGCCAAAAGAGCCAGTTCTTCCTTCCATTCAAGAAATGTCACTTCTTCTTGACAAAGCAATCCCTGATTTGTGGTGGGCAGGTGTTGATAGAGTAGCAAAACTAAAAGGCAATGATACATCAGTTGCCCCTGAGGCAACACTTGCCGAACAGATGTACCAAATCCGTACTCGTGAGGATACCGAAATTTTTTATGGCGAGACATTAACACCGATTTCACACTCATCTCTCCGTATGCTTCGAGATCATCTGAGAGAAAATCCGAACCAGAATGCACAGAGACTTGTCCCGCTTGTCGAAGCGCATTTGCAGGCGTCAGAGCATCAGATATCTGGACTTCTTGATTCAATCGCAAGAATCAGATTGTCAGGTATTGCTCTTCATGCACTTTTTCCTTTGGTTTCCCATCCTGATCCAGATTTCAAAATTGCTGCTGCAGGAACTGCACTCCCACTGGCTACTTACCATGCTCATGTCATTGCGAATGCATATGATGCCATGAATCATCAACTGAGGGAGGGTATCCATAACGGAGCTGTCCTTGAGTCTCATGCCCTTAGGGCGCTTGGAGTACCTATTTCAGAGACGATGTCGCGATTTACATCTCGTATGGAAAGAGTAGAAAATCTCTTGCGACTTTATCCTGCTGTCATTACTCCTCATACAAATGGCAATGCAGAAATAGAATTTGCTATTGGAGGAGCCGTAGCTTCGTCACTAATTGGGACAATAAACCCTTTTTTGTATGGCATTGTAGGTAACAGAGTTCAAAAGTTATTTTCAAATCTTGCAAATAGATTTCATAATGCCGGTAATACCGAACAGAATGGTTTTGTTACATGGTTTAATGGTGCTCAAAAAGAAGTGACAGACCTGGCAGAGAAGGCAGCTTATTCAAAAGACCCTGAATCATTTATGGAACTCATTACTGTTAAGTCAAGAGAAATGCAACGATATATCAAATCACACTCAAATCTTCCACAAAATTTCTCTCTCCACAGATATCAATGGGCTGTACAGTTTATGTCACAACTGCTGTCGAGTCCTTCTGCTCATTTACTTTTTGGTGGCGCTATTGCAACCACCATTGGATTGGAGCCTATTTTTGCTATGACAAAAATGAACACAGATCAGGCAGCAATTAAAGCACAACAAGTGCCAGGTAATCAAGCCTACCATACGCTGAAAGAAGCGCACAACGAGGATGCGAGGCTTTATGATAAGGTGGGGTCCCGATTTAAGGAAATTGCAGACATAGCATCAGGAATTGATCTACAGCGTCTTAAAAATGAAGGAAAGCTTTTTGTCGATAGATTGGTATTAAAAAACGGAACAGAGATGGATGCTCAAATTCGTATCAAAGCAGGATATAATTTTTTTTCCGGAGATTCAGGATCAGGAAAATCTTCTGTCATAGAACAGCTGATGACAACTTGTGATATTCATGACGTTCCATACAGCTATTCGCCAGTACACATGCTTGAGCATATGTCTTCAGGATTGTTTATCACACAGACAGTTTCCGAAACGAAGCGTCCATTTTACAATTCTCATTTTGGCGAATATGTTCGTAAAAAATCGAACATAACCGAGTCTGATTTTGACACAGGGATTGAAAAATGGAGAAACGAGTGGATACAAATTGCTGCAAAAAAAACGAGGGACACACCAGCTTTTAATGACCCTCGATGGTCAGATGAATCAAGTCAACTCAATGATTTGCTTGTCAGGTATCTGAAAGAAGTCTATCACATCAGTGACGCTGATAAAGTTATTTTTAATAATGGATCAGAGGGAGAGCGAAAACGGCTTGAGATCGCAGGAAGTCTCCAAAACAACGAATCTCAATTGATTTTTGTCGATGAGTCATTTGCGAATCTTGATCCAGCACTTGCTACGGCATTGATCACATTATTTCACTCAGTACTACTTGAACGAACAATCAAGCCAAGTGTTGTAATCGTGTCTCACCAGCCTCAAACCATTCATCAATTCATCAGATCAAATGCGGCAAAATCTATTGGTAATGTCTCGATAACAAGATTCAAAAAAGAATCTGCACCAATTACACAGGATTTTGAAGAAAATGACGTATCCCTTTTCAAAGTTATTGATCACTTGGAAGGATTTATCTCACTTGCTGTGCAGTCAGATATCATGGGTATACTACAAATATTCAATAATTCTGATGATCTTGATGGAGAAGCTCTCAAACATGCAATCCAAGATGAAACTATTATATTTCAAGAGGCATATTCAAATCTTTCTGAAACAGATAAATCAGCTCTGCAACCTTTTCTCACACAAGCAACGTTACAATTCATAGATAAACTGCTGGATATCCCACTCACCATGCAGCAAAGATATATGATTTTTATTGCATTTGAGGTTGAGGTGTTAGACCCGTTAATAATAGACAATAGTGAAGTCACATCTTTGGTAGAATGTGTAAGGAAATTTTTTCCAGATGTCGAATATGATTACATGGATAATGAGGTTATTATGGCTCGTACTGACTTTGAGGATGTACCAAAAAATGAGCTTGACATACAGCGTATACTTGAAGAAGTTGAATATTTCAGAGCAGGCACATTGCACCGTCACGCAGGACATATTATTGATATGATCAATGATAGATCTGATCCTGAGTTTGAAGACAAATTATTAGAATCGGTTGAATTTCTGGCGCTGTATTATCACCCTGGAGAAACTACATTTGCAGTAGTATTAAATAACATCGTCAACGCGGTCATAACAGGAAACATTTCGGATACTCTGCGCTCAGAAATTCTATTTACTATTTCAGCAACCCTCAGAGAAAATTTTGAAGACAATATTTCAGAAGAAATTCAAATTATTTTAAAAAGGCTTAGTTCTGTACTTCCGATTACTACTAATGACTGGTCAACTGAGCCAGTATCATATCAACTTCCCGAACAATCCAACTAAGGAGCGTGGTGTTTACATTTGAAAATCAAAGTCTAGCGAGATAGGAGCTACTTACTCAGAGATGAAAAAAGAATCAAATATCGCCAGAATGACCTAATGGTATAGTCTACAGGGAAGAATTTATCCCTTTCTCAATATATTCCTTGATAAGAGACTGATAGGGGATATTTATCGCATTTGCTCGCTCTTTCAAACGATTGAGTAGGTAGCTCGGCATACGAATAGAGATAGGGCGGGAAGTAGGTTTCAGATTGGGAAAGCTAACGGGAACAAAATCATCGGGTTCGAAATACTCCGATAAATCAATGCTTGCCCAGAAATCACGCTCCTCATCTTCATTTTTGAATTTTGGGATATTAAGCTTGTTTTTCATATAATGGCACCTCCTTTTTATTAATATCTCGTGATGAAATAACTCTGATTTTTGGATCGCGCAATGCGAAAACTGTATATAACAATCGGTTGCTTTTCGTCTTACCTATAAGGATATATCTCTCTTCTTTTTCTGAGTGAAATACATCTTTATAAATGATTTTTTTTGGGTCAAAAAAAACTTCTTCAACTTCATGTGTTGTCACCTCATGCTTTATGCGATTTTTGTCTGCATTTCCTTCATTCCAGTCAAACTGTATTGGCTTAGAGAAAACAATCATGTATATACTATATGATACACTATTCTCTGAAGACGTCAACTTAATTTTGCATTGCTTCCTAAAGATAAAAAAAGAATCGCATGCTTTGACATCAATAGTATCAAATTACCTCAAAATATTTCAAGAAATCGGCGGGCGACACAATGGTGATTTGATGCTCTTTTGCTATTTGGTCGGTCATGAAATCCTTCATATTCCCCGTAATAAAGTACGTGCAATCATACTCAATAGTTGCTGTCAGAATCGGTACATCTTTTATATCAGCAAGATGGTGATATTGGGTAGTCACTTTTTTTTCAGAATTTTTTACCACGATAACCTTTGTAGTATTCAAGTACTCGACGATAAACGGAAGAGCAGAAGGAGCTTTTTTTTGAATTGTACGAATAATCTCTTCCAACACAAGCTCAGAAATGACAACCTCGTATGAGGACTTGTTCAGTTGTCGAAGTATCCTGGAGCAGGTACCTTCTTTATAGAACGCGGAGAACCATACATTTGTATCAACAAATACTCGCGTTGTTTTCATAATGTGCAAATCAACGTTTGGCATTTTCACGCCTCAAATTACCCGCATTTTTTTGAAGTTCTTCTACAGAAATATCAGATTCCTGTATTACTTGTTGAATTTTCGAGAGGAGATCTACCGTTTTTATTTTAATAGGTTCCAATCGTATTTGGTCAGACTCAAGTTTGATCAGGAATTTATCACCAACATCAAGTCCAAAACTTCGAAGAAATTTGCTTGGAATGGTGACTTGTCGTCGATCTCGAATCGTAACTATTTGGTTCATAATTGTATGATATCAGACGTCAGAATCTTAGTCAAGTTACTTATTTCTATGTAAGAGTTCACGCTCATTGACACACGTTGTCATTCCCGCCCCCGATCGGAGTCGAGGGCAGGCTCCGGTGGGAATCCATTCTCCAGACTATTTCAACAATCTGGATCCCCGATCAGGTCGGGGATGACACAAAATAATAATTGATATATTATGATACAGTTTTGTCAAAGACCATGAACTCTTACATTTCTATTTTTTTCAACCGGCCGGTTGATATTCCTTACTTCAACTTCGTCCAAAGTGCCTCAAATTGCTTTTTCATTCCCTTCACCAAGACGTTATCTTCGATTACACAGGCATATGGAGAAACGTGATCATATGAAATCAGTATCGCCACGTTGTCAAAAAGCAACATGTCGCTTTCTGCTTGTCCGGTGATAAATCGTGTTTGATTCAATTCACCTTTTTTTAAGGCGTATGCACGATTGTCCGGGCTGTCCGGGAGGATTTCCCGTGTTTCTCGTGTGCCATCATACAGTTTTGGCGCATATTCTTTGTCAAAGAAATCTCCAATCACCTCTTCATAATTTTCCGTAAGACATACAATGTCAAGAGATTTTGTCTGCAATGATAAGCGATAGGCCTCTTTGATGCCTTCACCGCCCGGCATGATTTTGATTGTATTTGTCATATTTTTCACCTCCAATCTTGGCTCTTATGGACTATTTGTCGCTCGATATCGTTTTTACTCACGTCGTCACCCTAAAGGGACCCACGACATTGTTTCGCAAAAAGATATCTTCGCGACTATTGATTTCTTATTAAATTGTCCATAATGTGAACTGATAATGATGATATACTACTATGAAGGTATGAAATTGCATAATTGTTGTCCAAATGACGGACAAGGAATCAAATATGAAAAATAACAACCATCTTGTTGAGTTTCTTGAAGCGCTCGGTCTTGAGTCCCGTGAAATAGAGGCCTTTAACTGTCTTTTGGATCACGGCATTATGACAATGCTTGAGCTTTCGCGGATCACCAAAATACCACGTACTACCTTGTATCGCATCATCGAGTCGTTGAAGGCAAAGGGAGTCATTGAAGAAGTAGTAGAGGAATATGTGGCAAAAGTCCAAGCAGCGCCGCTTTCCCGACTCGAGTTTCTTGTAGCGGAGCAAAAAGAGCGTGCAAATACATTAGTGTCACTCCTTCCTAATATTCAACAAATTATTACCAATACACAAGCAGTGTCTCAACCTGACACCAAAGTCCTCATGTATCGGGGAAGGGAAGGAATACGACAAATGATTTGGAATGTGCTTGATGCCAAAAAAGAGGTTGTGGGGTATACGTATCGCCACTTGGATGAGTTTGCGGGCAAACGTTTTATGGACCGCTTTCGGACGGAATTTGTCGAACGAAAGCTTACAGGACGGGATATTTTGTCAGATAATTATTACAAAAGTTTGAATAGGAGGGATTATCAATGGAAACAGTGGGAATCTCGGTATATCAAACCAAATGTATTGACCATTGATCATCAGCTGGATATTTATAATGATGTCACGGCCGTTTACAACTGGCATGAAGGAGAAATCTTTGGGGTGGAAATTCATAATAAAAAAGTCGCCCACATGCAACGGCAAATGTTTGAGATTGTGTGGCAACAATTATATTGACTCGAGCAGTTTCAATGTGGCTTGCACGGAAGGATTCGTTGTTTTTTGAAGCATCACCTTATCTCCAAAATATGTTTTGAGCGGGGTGAGAAATTCATCTGCCCAGGAAGGAGTTAAGACTGCAACACGCGTAAAATCAATCAGTATTTTTTCCTCTTTTGCAAGACTATTCAATACAGGTTGATATGCCAGCCATGCCTCTTTTCCACCAGGACGAGAGACTAACACAGTACCAAATTTAGCAAGTTGTATTTTCATAAGGATTTGTTAAATTCTATAATGGCAAAAACCTATGCAAATCTGTCAAATGAAGGATTTAGAGTATTTTCTTACTGTGCCTCTTCAGCCATGAGGCAATTTCTTCAAGACTTTCGTGCTCATTGTCAATTGTGAGGGTAAAAACTACAACCTCTCGATTTGTAGCGATGCATTGGTATCCATTTAGATCTAAAAACCTGATAGTGGAAAAAAATCCAGTTCGTTTATTTGTGTCATTAAATGCGTGATTATTCACCAAAGAATGCAATAGCGCCGCTGCTTTTGTCCAAATTGAACCATAGAGATAATTCCCCCCAAAGGTAGCTTTTGGGCGTTCAACTGCCGAATGTAATAATGTAAAATCTCTCATGCCTTCACGGCCACCTCCGATTTGAAGCATTCTTTCATGAATAATATACACTTCTTCAATATCGATGTATCTCATATCCAATTTACGCTAAATATTTGACAGTTCAATAATAGCTTTTTCGTATTGTTTTGAGGTTCTGTCAAGCCACTCATAAAATTCTGGCGTGAGGTGCAACTTATTCTCCATATATTGAGGCATAATCATGGCAAATTTTTTCTCTGCATTATGTTCCACAATTATTTTATCCCCAGCTTTAAGTCCGTATCTGGGATGGGGAACTCCCTCGCCTTTAGGCGACGACTTTAGTAAAATGATGAAATGGAATATAGTACAGGATCACATACGACATACTATCTCACCTATCATATTGTCTGGTGTA
>Ga0210057_1004649_pt1 | contig 18083 bp, 15 predicted proteins | sample CryGeyCG2114_010_2_FD_183968 | JGI IMG/M metagenome (GOLD analysis project Ga0210057, IMG submission 183968) | Groundwater microbial communities from aquifer - Crystal Geyser CG10_big_fil_rev_8/21/14_0.10 (SPAdes) (version 2) | ecosystem: Environmental > Aquatic > Deep subsurface > Groundwater ...
CTCCTGACCAAAGAAGGCCACGAAAAATTAAAAGCCGAACTGTGCCAGCTTAAGGAAAAAGAAGAGAGATTGGTTAACAAAATAGAAGAGGTGAGTCAGCCTGGCGAGTTTGGTGAAGATGTTCTCGTTAGCCAGCTCAAGCAAGAGCTAGACTTAGTTACCGATCGCATTGACGCTCTAAAAGAGGCCCTTTCCTCAGTTAAACTTATTTCCGGCAACCAAAGCAACGGTTCTGCTGCTCTTGGCCACGAGATTACCCTTCGTTCTGATAGCGCCGTCCGCAAATTTAAACTAGTCTGCCACCTGGAAGCTGACCCTGTCAAAAATAAAATCTCTGACCAATCTCCCCTGGGCCAGGCCTTAGTTGGTAAAAAAGTAGGGGATTCAATTGAATTTGATGCTCCTGCCGGGAAAATTACCTACAAAGTAGTGGAGATAGCCTAAATTTGTGTTAAAATTTCTTTTAAATGGCCAAGCGACTCACCGAGCTAAAAACCGAGCGAATTAAAAAACTAAAACGCCTAAAAGAATTGGGAATCAACCCCTACCCCACCTCTTTTGCTAAAAAACAAGATATCCTCACCTGTCGTCAGTCTTTAGGCAAAAAAGTCCAAACAGCCGGTCGTCTTCTTTCCCTGCGTGGTCACGGCCGTATTCTTTTTGCCGATCTCCAGGACCAGTCAGGTAAAATACAGCTTTTCTTTCAGGAAAAAGTTTTAAACAAAGATCAATTCAAACTTCTAAAGTTTGTTGATATTGCTGATTTCCTGGGCGTTTCTGGCCAGGTTATCAAAACCAAAGCCGGAGAAATTACAATTGACGTTAGCAGTTTTAAATTTTTATCTAAAGCTATTCGCCCCCTGCCGGGTGCCTGGCACGGCCTTAAAGACAAAGAAGAGCGCTTTCGTAAGCGCTACCTAGATCTTCTCTTGGACCCCGAAGTTCGCCGTCGTTTTCAGGTTCGCTCTGATCTTGTTCGCTATCTTCGCGACTTTCTTCATCAGAAAGGATATACCGAAGTGGAAACACCCACTCTTCAAGCTCTCTATGGAGGTACCAACGCTAAGCCTTTCAGCACTCATCTTAATGCCCTAAGCACCAAAATGTATCTGCGTATTGCCGACGAGCTTTATCTTAAACGTTGTGTTGTTGGTGGTTTTGAACGAGTCTTTGAAATTTGCAAAGACTTTAGAAATGAGGGAATGGACCAAAATCACAGCCCCGAGTTTAGCATGCTTGAATTCTACGAAGCCTACGCCGATTACCAAAAGATAATCGAGCGCACTGAAGCCTTGATTAAATATTGTGCTCAAAAAATATTCGGAAAAGAAGAACTTACTGTTAAGGGTAAAAAAATTACCCTTTCTGGTTCTTGGCCTCAGATAACAATGACTGAGGCCGTCAAAAAGTATCTCCATCTTGATTACGAAAAAACAAGCCAAAAAGAACTTTACCGTTTTGGCCGTTCCCACAAAGTAGAGCTTGAAGCGACCGATCCCAAAGGTGCCCTCCTCTATAAGATCTTTGACCGTCTGGTAACTGAAAAATTAATTCAACCCACTTGGGTTCTTGACTACCCCCAGGAAGCCAGTCCCTTAGCCAAGGCTCATCCCCAAAAGCCTGGATTTGCCGAGCGTTTCGAGGGCTATATTGGTGGCATGGAGCTTTGTGACGGCTGGTCCGAGATAAATGATCCCGCTGACCAACTGGCCCGCTTTGAGGCTGACCAGGCAACTGGCAAGGAAGACGCTCACCCCGTTGACCAGGAATTTATCACTGCTCTGGAGCATGGTATGCCTCCTTTGGGTGGCATTGGTATCGGTATTGACCGTCTCAGCATGTTTTTCACCGACTGCTGGTCCATCCGCGAAGTTATTCTTTTTCCGCTTATGCGCCCCCGAAAAAAAATCAAAAAATGACCAACAACTACAATAGAGAAAAATTTGCTCAAGCCGCCCAAAAAGAGTTAGAGCCCAACATCTACAAACACAGCCTTGCTCTGGAAGCCTGTCTCGAAGGGCTTTATGACTACCTCCAAGACCAAGCCAAAACCAATCTTGGCGACAAAAATGACTGGCTCTTGGCCGGTCTGGTCCACGACATCGACTACTCACCTCGCTTTAAAGACCAGCACCCCAATAAAACCCGCGAAGTCCTCGCTCAGTATGGCTTAGAAATCTCCGACTTTGTCCACCAAGTTATTAAAGATCACGACGGGCGCTCTGCTGCTCCTCCTCACAGCCTAGCTGGCTGGGCCATTCGCAGTGCTGACTCTCTCACCGGCCTTATTGTTGCCGTTGCCCTTGTTTATCCCACTAAAACCTTAGCTGAAGTCAAACTCTCCTCTGTTATGAAACGTTTCCTGAAAGAGCCTAAATTTGCCGCCGGTACTCGCCGAGAAGAAGTCCAAAAATGTGAAGATCCCGAAGGTCTTGCTATTCCTTTGGAGAAATTTGTGGAAATCTGTTTAAATTCAATGAAAGCCATTGCTCCTACTCTGGGGCTTTAAAAAATGATTGACTCCCGCCTTTTAACTCAAAACCCCGATCTTCTTCGTGATACCTGCCGCCGCCGTCAAATCGACCCTAGCCTTATTGATCGTCTTCTCAAAGTAGACTCCCAGCGCCGCCAACTTATCCAGGATAGCGAGAATATAAAAACCCAGCAGAATAAGCTGGCCCGCTCCTTTTCCGGAAAACCTGATCCTCACCAAATAAAACAAGGAAAAAACCTGAAACTTGCTCTTTCTCGCCTTGAGCCAGACTCCAAGGCCGTCCAACAAGAATTCAACCATCTGCTTTTGCAAATTCCCAATCTCCCGGCCCCTGACGTTCCTGAAGGCAAAAACGACAGCCAAAATGTCAAGATAAAAACCTGGGGAGAAATTCCCAAATTTAAATTCAAACCCCAAGATCACGTTGCCTTAGGAGAAGCTCTAGACATCATCGACATCCGCCGGGCTGCTAAAGTTTCCGGGACCCGTATGGGCTATTTCAAGGCTGAAGCCGCAGTTTTAGAAATGGCACTTCTTTTTTGGGTTTTTCAATCTTTAACCAAAAAGGGTTTTCGGGGTAATATTCCCCCGGTTATTTTCAAAAAAGAAATGGAGTGGAAAATGGGCTACCAAGCCGATCCTGACTCCTGGCCGGAAATGTATCAATTTCCCGAAGATGGCTTAGTTTTAGCTAGCTCCTCAGAACACACTGTTATCCCTATGCATGCCGACGAAGTCCTAACCGCCAAAGAACTGCCCCTACGCTATGTTAACTTTTCTTCCTGTTTCCGTCGTGAAGCCGGTAGTTACGGCAAAGACAACACTGGTCTTTTCCGGGTTCACCAATTTAATAAAGTAGAAATGAATGTTTTTACCACCCCTGACCTAAAAATCTCCGACCAAGAAACTCTTTCTCTTCTCCAAGAAGAAGAGGAAATTGTTCAAGCTTTAGGTCTTCCTTACCAGGTGATGAACTGTTGTACCGGTGACCTTCCCCGACCCAACCGCCGCATGTATGACCTTGAAGTCTGGTTTCCAGGTCAGGGTCGCTTCCGTGAAACTCATTCCTGCAGCAACTGTACTGACTACCAAACTCGTCGTCTAAATATCAAAACCCGCCTTTCCGGAAAACTAGAATTTGTCCACGCCTTAAACGCGACAGCCGCCACTGACCGCCTCGTCTTGGCTATTTTAGAAAACAACCAAAGGAAAGACGGCTCCATTGAAATCCCCAAAGTTTTACGTCCTTTAACTGGTTTTTCAGAGATTAAACCCAAACATCCTGTTTAAACCCCCTCTTCTCTTTTGTATAATGCCATTAATCTATGGCACGTCTTAAATGGTTCATCCCCCTCCTCCTTGCTTTCCTTTTTGGCCTTTACCTCTCCCGTTTTTCCAAAGAATCAAAAACTTTTGAAAACTCTACCCTTGAGAAGATTTCCCCCTCGCAAACTACCCCTCTTTTTGATGCCGCCGTCGACCAATCACTTTCCTCTTCCCGGGGAAAAGCCTCAGTCTCAGAACCGGATCAGCCACTTTCAGAAGGTACTCTGATTGCCCGCACTTCCTCTCTTTCTTTTCTTGTCTCCGATGTTCGTTTTGCTCTCTCTGGTTTAGAAAATTTAACTAAAACCAGCCAGGGAGAAATTATCAACAGTCAAATTTCTGAAGAGGGCCAAACCGGTCGCCTCCTGGCTTCCTTAACACTTCGCCTCCCCTCCGACAAACATCAAAATTTTCTTGATGAGTCCCGCAAACTTGCCCAAAAAATAGTCTGGGAAGAAACTCAAGCAGAAGACCTTACCCGTCAGGTTGTTGATCTGGAAGCCCGTCTAAGAAACGCCAAAAGCTCTGAAACTCAACTTTTGCGTCTCATGGAGCGCTCTGCCTCCGTTTCTGATATCTTAGGTGTCCAAAGAGAGCTAAACCAAACCAGGGAAACTATCGAAATCCTCCAAGCCCAGCTTGATAATCTAGGTAAAAGAACCAGCTTTGCCACCATTACTATCTATTTGGCCACAGAAGAGGGGAGTCTCCCTCTTTCTGAGGAAAAATGGCGTCCCTTAAGTACTGCCAAAAACGCTCTTCGCGCTTTTATTAAACTCATTAAACTCTCCTTAAATATCGTCATTTGGCTAGCCATTTTCACTGTCCCCGTTCTTATCCTTCTTCTTATCCCCCTTCTTCTTTTGCGAAAAATACTTTCCCGTTCCTCCCTCCGGAGGAAATAACTAAATTGTCTTTCGAGGAGCCACCAACCCTGTACAAAAAAAGTACGGGGTTTTGGTTTTTTAAGGTCCCACTCTGTATAATTTTAAATTGCCATGCTAGCCAAATTAAAATCCCTTTTTGACCACAATCGCCAGGAAGTAAAGCGCCTGGAGCCACTGGTAGCCCAAATAAATGATCTCGAGCCGGAAATTAAATCTCTTTCCTCTTCCAAGTTAAAAAATAAAACAGACGAGTTTAAAGATCGCCTCAAATCTTGTTCAGAAACCGATATTCTGCCCGAAGCCTTGGCAGTCGCCAGAGAAGCAGTTTCCCGGACTATCGGCGAACGGGCCTACGACGTCCAACTTATGGCCGCTATCACCCTTTTCCAAGGGAAAATTGCCGAACAGCGTACCGGTGAGGGAAAAAGCCACTCTGCTGTTTTGGCCGCTTACCTGGCTGCTCTTTCTGGTCAATCGGTTCATATTGTTACCGTCAATGATTATCTGGCTCGGGTTGGTGCCGGTTGGTATCCCCAGGCCCTTCATCTTTTAGGTCTTTCTACCGGTTGTATCATTCCTGACCAGTCATTTCTTCTTGATCCCGACTACCTGGATCCCTCTCAAAAATATGATAACCGCCTTCTTCATCTAAAACCTGTCACTCGCCAAGAGGCCTATCGGGCTGATGTTCTTTACGGTACCAACAACGAATTTGGCTTTGACTATCTCCGGGACAACATGACTCAAAGCACTGAGCAATTGCGTCAACGAGGCCATCATTTCGCCATTGTCGATGAGGTGGATTTTGCCCTCATTGACGAAGCCCGCACCCCTCTTATCATTTCCATCCCCTCCCAAGAACCAGCCGAGAAATACCAACGCTTTGCCGCCCTTTCTGCTTCTCTTCAGCCGGAAGACTACGTTATTGACGAAAAAGCCCGCTCTGCCACTCTCTCTGAGTACGGTATTCGCAAAGTCGAACGAGCCCTAGGGGTAAAAAATCTCTATGAAGAAGATTTTGCCACTATCCACTATATAGAAAATGCTATCAAGGCTACAGCTCTCTACCAGCGGGATCGGGACTATGTTATCAAAGATGACCAAGTCATCATTGTCGACGAATTTACCGGCCGCCTTATGCATGGCCGTCGCTGGTCAGATGGTCTTCATCAAGCAATTGAAGCCAAAGAGAAAGTTCCCATTCAGCAAGAGTCGAAAACCGCTGCCACCATTACTTTCCAAAACTATTTTCGTCTCTATAAGCGCCTGGCAGGAATGACCGGTACTGCTGCCACCGAAGCAGAAGAGTTTCGCCAGATTTACCGCCTTGATACTGTTGTTATCCCCACCCATCGCTCAATTATTCGCAACGACGAGCCGGACTTAGTCTTCAAAAACCAGGCAACTAAATACGCCGCCATTGTGGCCGATATTGAAAAATCTCATCAACGCGGCCAACCTGTCTTGGTCGGTACTACCTCTATCCAAAAAAACCAAACGCTCTCCTCTTACCTTAAAAAGAAAAAAATTACCCACGAAATTTTAAATGCTAAAAATCATATTTTGGAGGCTCAAATCATTGCCAACGCTGGCCGTCTTAAAGCCGTTACTATTGCCACTAATATGGCCGGTCGGGGAGTAGATATTATTTTAGGTGGTGCCAAACCCGAGTCCAAAGAAGGCAAGGATCCCACTCCAAAGACACTTGAAGCTTGGAAAAAAGAACACCAAAAGGTTTTAGACCTTGGCGGTTTAAGAGTAATTGGTACCGAGCGCCATGAGTCTCGCCGCATTGACAATCAGCTCAGGGGTCGCGCCGGTCGCCAAGGAGACCCTGGCTCCTCTCAGTTTTACACCGCTCTTGACGATGATCTCATGCGTATTTTTGGTGGCGAACAAATTTCTTCCCTCATGAGCCGCTTTAAAATGCCGGAAAATACCCCCCTTACTCACTCTCTGATCTCCCGTGCTATCGAGCAAATCCAGACCAAAGTTGAAGGCTTTCACTTTGACACCCGGAAAAACACCGTCGAATACGACGACGTTATTAACCGCCAGCGCCAAATTGTCTACGATTTAAGAAACCGCCTCATCCGCTCTAGCGAAAAGTCCACCAAAAAACTAAACGAAGAACTTTTCTTGCGCCTCGATTCTCAGTTAAATCAAATCTTTACCTTAAACTCTAATCCTTCTACCGGTAATGTTGACTGGCAAAAACTAGTTTTAGAGTTAAATGAAATTGTTCCCCTCCCCAATACCACCGAGCGCGATCATCTAGTTCAAAAACTAGAAAAAGAACCAGAGGCCCTTTCCTTCTTGCAAAAAATGCTCCGCTCTCTTTGGCAGCGCCGCCAAGAAGAATTGGGTCAAAACCTCTCCTCGCACATGCTAAAGCTTGTTTTCTTGAGCACTCTTGATGATCTCTGGATTGACCATCTTTCTGCTCTCGACAATCTTCGTGACGGTGTTCGCCTGCGAAGCTATGGACAAAAAGATCCCCTGGTTGAATATAGGAAAGAAGGCTTTGAAATGTTTCAGGTCCTTATGGACAAACTAGACTACAATCTTGCTCGCCGTATCTTTAGAGTCTCTATTGAATCACCTCCCCCTCGTCCGGCACTTAATCTGGACCAAGCCCAAGAAAAAAGAGGTAATGAGCAGGATTTTGCCACCCCTTCTGGGCAACCTTTACCACCCTCAGCTAATTCCCCGTCACTACCCCAGTTCCAACCTCAATCCCAACCTCAAGCCCCCTCAAAAACTTCTGCTCCCAATCGAAACGATCCCTGCCCCTGTGGTTCCGGCAAGAAGTATAAGAAATGCCACTACCCCGAATTTGGCTAGACTTCATCTTTTCCAGCTTGCCCCTTGGGCTTAAATAGGCTAAAATCTACCTACATTTTTCCCAAAGTTCGGGAACCAGGGAGTTTTTTCGTGCTCAAAACATTTAAGTACTTCTACCGGTTTTTACTGGCCTACCCTCAGGCCTTTACTATTTTTGCCCTATCCTTATTAGGCTTAGGCTTTTTTGGCAGTATCCAACCCTACTTCTACAAGCTTTTTATTGACGCTGTTCCCAGCTTAAACTACCAGTATCTCTTAAAGATCCTCTTTTCCTATACTGCTATTCGCCTTTTGACTCTTGCCCTTGATCTTCTTACCTACTATTTTGGCGATCTAATCGTTATCAAATCTGCCAGAGACTTGCGTCTCCGGGTAGTTAAACGGATTCAAGACTTGGATTTTGCCTACCATACCGAAAAAAGCACTGGTTCCTTGATAAGTGCTGTCAAAAGAGGCGACTCCGCCTTTTTCAATCTTTTCCACTCTCAAATCAGGGTTATTCGTGTTCTCATCAACTTTATCACTGTCCTCGCCCTCTTTTCCTTTATCCGCCCTGAGATTGCCATTCTGCTCGGGTTTTCCTTTCTTATCAATCTTGCCACCACCTATCTCCTTATCAAAAACAGCATTAACAAAAGAGCCAGTTTCAATATCCAAGAAGATGAAATTTCTTCCATCATTGTCGACAATCTAATAAATTACGAAACAGTTAAACTTTTTGCCCGGGAAAAATGGGAGCTCTCCCGCCTCAAGAGAAATTTTGTCCCCTGGTACAAAAAACTCTGGGGCTATGGAAACTCTTTTCGCCTGATTGATATTGGTATTGGTATTCCCGCCAATCTCTCACTTTTCCTCATTCTTCTTTTTAGTATTTCCCAAACCGCCAAGGGCAACTTTTCTGCCGGTGACTTAGCTTTAATTATCGGCTTTCTTACCAGCTTCTACGGCCAGATGTTTGAACTTCTTTATGGCCTAAGGGAAATTGCCAAAAATTTTACTGATCTGCAGACATACTTTTCCGTTTTAGATGAAAAGATCCTTATTAAAGACTCTTCCCATCCGGTTAAAAAAACCTCCGTTTCTGGTGAAATTGTCTTTGACAAAGTGAGCTTTTCCTATCCCAACGGCAAAGAAAACGCTCTCAAAAATTTCACTCTAGAAATAAGACAAGGGGAGTCAGTTGCTCTCGTTGGCCGCTCCGGCTCCGGCAAGACCACTCTCGTCAAGCTCCTCATGCGCTTTTACGATCTTGCCAAAGGAAAAATCACTATCGATGGTATCAACATCAATAAATACCGAAAAAGCCAGCTCCGATCTTTTATGGGAGTAGTTCCTCAAGAGCCCATTCTTTTCAACAATACTATTGCCTACAATATTGCCTACGGTATAAGCCAAGTTACCAAGAAACAAATAATTGCCGCCAGTAAAATGGCCTATCTTCACGATTTCATCAATACCCTACCCCAAAAATACGAAACTAATGTCGGGGAAAGAGGGATCAAGCTTTCCGGTGGTCAAAAACAGCGCTTGGCCATTGCCCGCATGATCCTCTCCGACCCTGACATCATCATCTTTGACGAGGCTACCTCCAGCCTTGATTCCGAATCAGAACAAAAAATCCAGGAAGCTTTTTGGCGGGTATCACACAACAAAACTACCATCATTATTGCCCACCGCCTCTCTACTATTATGAAAGCTGATAAGATTGTAGTTATAGAAGATGGCCAAATTAAAGAAATGGGTTCTCACCGGGCCTTAATGCAGCAAAAAAAGAGCCTTTACCGCCATTTCTGGAAGCTTCAGGTTACTCCCATCTAAATCTCCTCAAACATTCTCTCATGGAAATGAAAAGAAAAAAGAAAAAAACCTCATTCAAACAGATCTTAAAACGCCTTAAAAGCTATATCTATTATTCCACCCGCATGGCCGCCATGGCCTACCGGGCCAATTCCCCCATCTTTCTCCTTTTGTCTTTCTCCATTATTCTTGTTTCCCTTATTCCCATTGCTGAGGCTTATCTTTTTAAGATTATTATCGACCTTTTGGTTGAACAAATAAAAAGCACCCAGGTCCAAATTAGCTCCTTTGCCAATATCATCGCCATCTATTTACTTTTAAGTTTTTCCAACCGCCTTTTTTGGCGCCTTATTGACTACGGTGATCGTATTATCTATCTTGATCTGGGCCGTCTCCTTACCCTGGCCGTTAACCGCCGTCTAGCTAACCTTGACTTTGCTTACTGGGAAAACCCTAAATTTAACAACCTCTTAAACAAGGTAAAGGAAACTTACACCTGGCGCCCAGTTAATTTTGCCAACCGCCAAATCTGGTTTTTTAACAACTTAGTCCAAGTTGTCTCCAACATCATCGTTCTTATTACTCTAAGCCCCTTTATTGTTTTATTAACTTTTCTCTCCACCATCCCCGAATTTATTATTGGTATCAAGTTCTCTCGAAACGTTTGGAACATCCATGGAGCCAAGGGTGATCTCCGCCGGGACTTTTGGAATACTTCCCACTACCTGGGCGACGACAACTATCTTAAAGAAATAAGGATCTTCTCTATCCAAAAATATCTCCTCAGGCGAATTAACAGCCTTTATACTCGCTTCTTTAACTACCAAAAAATAGAAATTAAAAAAGCCTTTTTTGCTAACCTCGGCTCCGGTCTAATTGCCTTTTTAGCTACCGCTGTCGCCTCTATTTTCGTCGTCTCTCGTGCTTTTTTGGGCCAAATCAGTATCGGCTCTTTAAATTTCTATCTAGGACGAATCAGTGCCACCTACGAAAGCCTCAAGGGCCTTTTCCACAATCTCTCCCAAAACTTTGAAGACCTTCTTTACGTCGAAGATACTTTCAAAGTTTTAAATCTCCCCGTTCTTGTTGACCCCAATCCCAAAGGTAAAAAAGTCCATTCTCCCTTTACTATTGAATTTAAAAATATCACCTTTTCCTACCCCAACTCTCCTAAACAGGTTCTCAAAAACTTCAACCTAACCATAAAAGATGGAGAAAAAATCGCCCTTATCGGTGAAAATGGTGCCGGTAAAACTACGCTAGTTAAACTCCTTTGTCGCTTTTATGACCTTGATTTAGGGCAAATTCTCATAAATGGCGTTGATCTTCGTGAGCTAAATCTCTCTCACTGGTATCAACAAATGGGCGCTCTTTTCCAGGATTTCAATCGTTACGCCTACACCGTCAAGGAAAACATTAACCTTGGTGCCATTGACCGGCCTTTTGAGAAAAAGCTTTTCTTTTCCTCACTTAGAAAGTCCGGCTCCCATTCCTTTGTCGGTGATCTCCCTCAGGCCGAAGAAACTATTCTTTCCAAACAGTTTAAAAAAGGAACCGATCTTTCCACTGGCCAATGGCAGAAAATTGCCCTTTCCCGTGCTTTCTTTCGTGATGCCCCCATTCTCATCCTTGACGAGCCCACCAGCGCTATCGACGCCAAGGCCGAACATGAAATCTTCAAAAAGATCCATGATTTTGAAAAAGGGAAGACTGTTATTATGATTTCCCACCGTTTCTCCACTGTCCGCAATGCCGACAAAATATATATCATTAAAAACGGCCAAATAACAGAATCTGGCACCCACCTCAAACTGATTAAGAAAAACGGCGACTACGCTAAGCTTTTCAATCTCCAGGCTGCCGGTTACCAGGTTTAAACCCCATCTTTCTCTCCCCTGCTTCATGATAAAATGATAAAATAAGAAATGAAAAAAAAATTATTCCTTCTTATCCTCCCTATTTTCTTAACCTCTCTTATGCTTACCGGTTGTAAAAAAAACCAAGAAGAAACACCTGATGTTTCCTCCTCTTCTTTAAGCGACGAAGGGTCTCCCGTTACCCCACTTGCTCCCGATGCTAGCCTTGTTGCCCTAAATACCGACAAGGGCCAGATTCTTATCGAACTTTTTCCCTCTCTTGCTCCCAATACCGTTAAAAATTTCCTGGAAAAAGCTAACTCCGGTTTCTATTCCGGCCTCACTTTTCACCGGGTTGAGTCTTGGGTTGTCCAAGGTGGAGACCCTGAAGGAACTGGTGCCGGTGGTGCTACCCAACCGACCGAGCTTTCCCAGGAGCCTTTTCGTCTGGGCTCTGTTGGTATTGCCCGAGGCCAAGACATTAACATCTCCAATGACAGCCAATTTTTCATCTGCACCGAGGATTGCTCCTGGCTGACTGGTCAATATACCCTTTTGGGCGAAGTTGTCTCCGGCCTTGATATTGCTCAAAAAGTTCAAATAGGGGATAAGATTCTCAGCATCTCTGCCTCTACCAAGTAATTTTTTACTAAGATTTTTCTTGAAAAAAACTACTATGAAAAAAACCTGGCCAATTATTGTCATTTCCCTCTCCCTTCTTCTCTTTTTCTTAACCCGGACACCCGCTTCCCCCCCCTCCTCCTCTTCTGTCTCTTCTTCCGATAGCCCCTATACCTTTTATTGGAATGAAGATTGTCCCCACTGCCACCTTGTTTTAGATTTCTTTGATCAAACTGACCTAGACGAAAATCTCCAGGTTACCAAAAGAGAAACAACCGAAAACAGCGTCAGAAATGAATTTATTAAAGATTTCCTGGCCTGCTTCCCCGAGGAAACTCAAGCCGCCATTCCTTTTCTTAAGGGTCCCGACAACCTCTGCCTTTTGGGCGACACTTCCATTATCGACTTTTTTAAATCCCAAGAGCCCAGCCCTAAGCCAAGCCCTAATGAGTAAAAAAACTGCCAAAGAATCCTGGGCTCCTTCTTTTCAGTTTTTCTTTCGCCTTTTCCTTTTCTCTCTTTTTTCTTTTTTTCTTTTGCGTTTTCTCTCTCAGCCGCCTTCCCGAACTATCTCCTTTTCCTCTCCGGATTCACCTTCCGCCACCGCTACCGCTACCTCCTCCCTTAGCTTTGACCCCACCGTCCTGCCAAACGAGGAACTGCTTAACCAAAAACTAGATAGCTCCCCCCTCTTCCAACAGGTAAAAAATAGCAGCGAAGCATACTGGAAGATTCTGCAATCCAAAACTAAAGAACTACAAAGATTTCTTTTAGACCAAATCAATCAAAAATATAAAGACTTTAAAAAATCCATTATCACCTCTGTCTACCAGGATCTCATTAACTCGGTCGACCAGTCGCCATAGCCTCATGCTATCATTTGCCTGCTATGACTAATAATTTTGACCACTCCTCTTTTGAGGAAAAACTTAAAAGTCTTGAAAAAAAGCTTAGAGTTTCCGACCTTCAAGAAACTATTACTAAGCTTAAAAAAGACTCCGAAGACCCCGCCCTCTGGTCTGACCCCGAAAACGCCCAAAATCTTCTTCAGGAGCTCACAAAAATTACCAAAATTTTAGAAAATTTCCAAAGCCTCCAGCAAGAACTCACTAGCCTAAAAGACTTTTCTAAGCTTTTAGAAGAAAACCCCGACCCCTCTATGGAAAAACAATTAGCTGAGGATTTCCGTCGTTTTTCTTCCCGCATCGAAGTTCTCGAAAAAGAAACTTTTTTTCAGGGACCCCATGATGCCTGCCCTGTCATTTTTTCCATCCATGCCGGCCAGGGCGGGACAGAAGCGATGGATTGGGCTTCAATGCTTGAGCGCATGTACACCCGTCTTTTTGACAGAAAAAAATGGTCTTGGAAAATGATCTCTTGCCAGGTTGGGGAAGAGGCTGGGATTAAATCAGTCACCTTTAAAGTTTCCGGTGACTGGGTTTATGGCTGGCTTAAAAAAGAAGCCGGCGTTCACCGTCTGGTTAGACTTTCTCCATTTAACGCCGACAATCTTCGTCAAACCTCTTTTGCCAAAGTGGAAATTATGCCTATTTTCAAAGAAATGGCCCAAATTGTTCTCAACCCTGCTGATTTGGAATTTTCCGCCTTTCGAGCCGGAGGCCACGGCGGCCAAAATGTTAACAAAGTTTCCAGCGCTGTCCGCCTTCTCCACCGCCCTTCCGGTCTTACTGCCTCCTCCCAATCCGAGCGCAGCCAAGAACAAAACCGCAAAGTAGTCGAAGAAATTTTACGTGTCAAGCTTTGGGAAAAAGAAGAGCAGGAAAGATCCCAAAAAGAGGCTAAAATAAAGGGGGAAAATACTCTTGCCTCCTGGGGGCATCAAATCCGCTCCTATGTTCTTCACCCTTACCGCCTTGTCAAAGACTTGCGCAGCGGTTTTGAGTCCAATAATCCCCAGTCTGTTTTAGACGGTAATCTCGACGAATTTCTGGAAGCGGAGATAAAACTTACCTAAAGCCTGGACTCTGACCTTTAGACAGTTGTATACTTTTTCAAAGGAGTCTTGTTTTTTTAATTTATTAAATTTAAGAAAAATCCTTTTAAAAAGGAAACCTTTTATGACTGAAATAAATAATTTAGCCCAAAGCACTGTTGATCTTCCCATCAAACCTAAAAAACTTCCCCCCATTTTTCCCTACCTGGCTGTTATTGCCCTCGCCCTTCTTTCAGGCTTTGCTCTCTCTCGTTTTCTCCCCGCCTCCACTGGCTCTTCTTCGACCTCTGAAAACTCTTCTAAGCCAATCTCTACCGAAGATCTTGGCAATGAAGACGTTAAAGTTGGCGTCTCCTATGGCTCCACTACCCAGGAATTTAAAGATGAAGCCGAGGGTACTTTGGAAGCAGGCGGCTTAGACGGCGAGGGTACTCACCACCTTATCCGTCCCGGCGGTGACTCTCAAACTATTTATCTTACTTCCTCAGTTGTTGATTTAAGCCTTTTTGTGGGGCGAAAAGTTAAAGTTAAGGGTGAAACCTTTACTCCCCAAAACGCCGGTTGGTTTATGGATGTTGGCGTCATTACTGCCCTTGAATAAAATTTTAAAAAGATGAAAATTGTTTTTGACAAAGTTACTAAATCCTGGGGAGAAATTGCCGCCCTCAAAGACCTAAGCTTTAAAATAAAACCGGGAGAGTTTCTTTTTATCGTTGGTCCCTCCGGAAGTGGTAAAACCACTATTCTTCGCCTTATTCTTTCTGAACTCAAGCCAAGTGAAGGGGAAATAGAAGTGGGGGATCATTCCCTCACTAAAGCCAAAAAAAAGCAGATAGACTTAAACAGAAGGCAAATTGGTGTTATTTTCCAAGATTATCGCCTAATCAAAGACAAAACCGTCCGAGAAAATATTGAAATTGCTCTTGACATTACCGGTCACCCCAAAAAATCCTGGCCCGAACTTATTGAAAAGGCCGCTACCAGGACTGAAATCAGCAATCGCCTAAACTTTTTCCCCTCCCAGCTCTCCGGAGGAGAAAAACAAAGAGCCTCCCTGGCCCGCTCCCTCGCCATTGCCCCCCGCCTGATTTTGGCTGACGAGCCAACTGGTAACCTTGACCCCAAGTCAGCCTGGCAACTCATGGCCCTTCTTCGCAAAATAAACACTCAGGACAAGACTACCATCATCATGACCACTCACAACAGTGATATTGTTAACAATATGCACCTTCGAGTTATTCGTTTGTCCGAAGGGAAAATCCTCTCCGATAAAGGCAGGGGATCCTACCCCAAAGAATAATGTCCACTCTCTGGCGCAACACCTGGCACCACCTCCGACGCTCTCCCTTTCAGTCTCTGGCTGTTATCATCATCCTGTTTGTCAATTTCCTGGCCGCCTCCGCTTTTGCCTATCTCTCCTTCTCCTTTTCCTCTCTTCTCAAATACATTGAATCTGTCCCAGAAATCACCGTCTTTTTTAAAGAAGGAATTACCGCTCAAACTGTTCAGTCCCTAAGGGCCAATCTCGAGACTCTCCCCGGTGTCCGGGAAATCCGCTATATCTCCCCTGAAGAAGCCTTCCAGCGTTATCAGGAAGAAAATAAGGACAATCCTCTTCTTTTGGAGCTAGTTACCGCCGAGAGCCTTCCTGCCTCTTTGGAAATAGCCGCCATCAATCCCCAAGAGCTTGAAAAAATTGCCCAAACTATCTCCTCCCAAAAAGAAGAAATTGACCAACTCATCTACCAAAAGGACGCCATTGATGCTCTCACCCGCTGGACTAAAATTATCCGCCTTGGCGGGATCGCCACCCTCTCCATTCTCTCCTTTATTTCTTTTATCGCCGTCTTTATCATTATTGGTTTAAAAATAGTCAACCGTAAAGAAGAGATCGGCACTCTGCGTCTCTTGGGTGCTAGCTCTTGGTATGTTAAACAACCATATCTTCTGGAAGGCGCCTTTTACGGTTTTTTTGGCTCCCTTGGTGGTTGGGCTACCACCAGCGCTCTGCTTATCCATTACCGAGACTTCATCAACAAACAATTAAGCTCCATTTCTCCTCTGCCCCCTAACCCAAGCTTTTACCTTGAAATTTTGGCAGGTTGTCTTTTAGCCGGCGTTTTTCTCGGAGTCCTTGCTAGTTTCGTCTCCGCTCGCCGTCAGCTAAAATACTAAACCGACATATGCTAAAAAAAGCTTTTTTCTTCCTTCTCCTTACTTCTCTCCTCTATCTTCCCTTTTCCATCTTCGCTGCCTCTCTCGACGAACAATCGGACAAAGTCCAAGAACTTCAAGAGGAATTAAATAAAATCACCAAGACCAAAAACACTCTCGCCAACCAAATAAAACTGGTCGACTCTCAAATCGCCCTCACCACTTTAAAAATCTCCCAAACTACCGAGTCAATCACTCTTCTTGAAAAACAAGTAACCGCTCTTGCCGCTCGGGTTGAAGAGCTTGATAAATTCCTCAATCGCCTCTCCCTCCTCTTTCTGGCCCAAGTTGAAGAAAACTACAAATTTTCCCGCCAAAACGCTCTCCTTTCTCTCCTTTCCAGTAAAAATTTCAACTCTTTCCTCCAGCGCTATCAGTACCAGCGTGTCCTTCAACTGGAAAGCCGTCAATTACTTCTAGACATTGAAGAAGCCAGGCTTAACTATGACCTGCAAAAACAAGAAAAGGAGAAAAAACAAAAAGAACTGGAGCAACTTAAAGCCACCCTTTCTGCTCAAAATATCGAACTGGCTCAGCAAAAACAAAGCAAGGAAACTCTTCTTGCTGTCACTAAAAACGACGAAAAAACCTACCAACAGCTCCTAGCCTCAGCCATGGCCGAATACCAGGCCATGCAGGCAATTATCAGCAATCGCGGCGACGAAACAGAGGTAGGATCAGTCGCTAAAGGAGAAAAAATTGCCAACATTATCTCTGGTGCCTCTACTTGCTCCACCGGCACCCATCTTCATTTTGAGGTTTTAAATGGCGGCTCTCGCCTCGATCCGGCCCAGGTTCTCTCCTCTCAGTCAGTTGAGTGGGACAATCAACCTGACCCACCCTTTTCCTTCAATGGCTCCTGGGACTGGCCAATAAGAGGCCATCTTCGTGTCACCCAAGGCTACGGCATGACCTATTTTGCCCGGGTCTATAAATACTATGGTGGTAATCCTCACTCCGGTATCGATATTGTCTCTAGTGATGACAGCTCTGCCTACTCTGTTTCTGATGGCACCCTCTACAACGGCTCCATTCCCTGTGGCGGTGGTCGTCTACGTTACGTCAAAGTTGATCACAAAGATAGCGATTACGTTACCTATTACCTTCATATAAACTACACTCGCGGCTGATTTTTGTTAAAATAAAATTGTGCTTCGTCTGCCCATCGGAGTTGTTATTGCCTTTGTCTTTCTAGTTTCTCCTTTCCCTTCTTTTGCCCAAATTAAAATTTGTAAATTCTCCTCCCTTTCCGGCACTGATTGGGTTGAGCTTTGCAATGATTCAGCCGAAACAGAAGACCTCTCCTCTTGGCAGGTTTTTGATCTTGATGATACCAATAGCAAGGGAGGATGGGATTGTTTTTTAGCAGCCGGTACCTCCTTTTCTTTTTCTTTTGGTCAATCACTCAACAAGGACGGTGACATAATTAATCTTAAAAAAAATGGCCAATCAGTTGACTGTGTCAGCTATGGCAATAAAAATTGCCCCAGCCATGATCTTCACCTGGAAATTACAGCCGACCAATGCGCCAGTCTAGACAATAATTCCTGGGGAACCTACCTATTAACAGATAGCAGTTTTTGCACGCCAGCAGGGGAGTCTTCCTGTATTTCCACCCCCACCCCAAGTCCCAGCCCTACCGGTACTCCTTCTCCTACTTCCATGCCGACCAATACTTCTACTTCCTCTCCCCAAGATTATGACTATATTTATCTTTGGGAATTTATGCCTGCTCCCGAAGAAGGGGATGATTGGGGCGAATGGGTCGAGCTCAAAAATGAAAACGATTTTTCTGTTACCTTAGAGGCTTGGCAAATAGATGATCAGGAGGGCGCCTCACTTCCCCAAACTTTTTCCACCACCATTGCCTCTCAGGGCTTTTTTGTTCTCAAGCTAGGAGCCAGTAAATTAAATAATAACGGCGATACTGTCCGTCTCATAAACCAGCAGGGGACTGTCAAAGACACTTACACCTACAAATCTTCCACCAATGGTAAATCCTGGTCAAAAAACTCCTCTTCCTGGTGTGAAACCGATCCTTCTCGCGCGGCCGCCAACAACTCTTGTCTCTTTTCTCCTACCTCCACCCC
>Ga0210057_1004651_pt1 | contig 18081 bp, 17 predicted proteins | sample CryGeyCG2114_010_2_FD_183968 | JGI IMG/M metagenome (GOLD analysis project Ga0210057, IMG submission 183968) | Groundwater microbial communities from aquifer - Crystal Geyser CG10_big_fil_rev_8/21/14_0.10 (SPAdes) (version 2) | ecosystem: Environmental > Aquatic > Deep subsurface > Groundwater ...
CTTCAAGAAGACTCTTCATGATACTATTCCATATGGGAGCCGCGCCAGTTACTCCAGATACAACGCCCCTTAAAGGCGTGTTGTCATTATTTCCTACCCATACAGACGCAACATATGATGGCGTATATCCTATTGTCCAGTTATCTCTAAAGTCGTTAGTCGTCCCCGTCTTGACAGATACCGGATATCCGGTAATTCTAAGAGGCGAGTTTGTACCGAAGGCGGCGCTTCTTGCTCCGTTATCCTGGAGGATGTGTGAAATAATAAACGCGACGCCTTCAGATATCACCTTTTTTCCGGCAAGAAAACTTTTGGGAGGAATGTATTCCTCAAGAACCTTGTTCCCTTTCTCCACTTTTAAAGCCGCCTTAAGAGGAATTCTGTATCCGTAGTTCGCGAATACCCCGAAAGCCTCATTCATCTGAAGCATAGTTACCTCTCCTCCTCCCAGAGTTAATGAAAGTCCATATCTTGAAGGATCATCGGTAAAAGACGTAATCCCCATTTTTTCAGCTGTTTCTATCATGCTTTCTACGGTATTCATCTGAAGCATCTTAACAGCAGGGATATTGTATGAGTTAGCAAGCGCGAATCTCATCTGTACTACCCCATGAAATTTCCCATCGTAATTTTGTGGGCAGTACTGCGGTCCAGAAGGGTTGGGAAAACAGATTTTTTCATCAATAAAAGGGGTTGCCGCAGTATATCCATTAATAAGCCCTGCCGCGTAATTTACAGGCTTAATTGATGACCCCGGTTGTCTATTTGCTATTGCTACATTTACGTTTCCGTCATTTTCGCTGTCAAAATAATTTCTGCTTCCCGCCATTGCCAGTATTTCTCCTGTTGCGGGATCTGTGACGACTGCCGCGGCGTTATACCAGTTATTTGCTCTCAGGGTAGCTCCTTCGGTAGCAATCGCGTCTTCTACGATTTTTTGCTTATTTAAGTCAAGTGTGGTAGTAATAGACAATCCTCCCTGCTCTATCATTTTTTCTCCGTATTTTTGAGTTAATAGGTCTTTTACATAAAATACAAAATGCGGTGCTTTTATCTCGTCCCTTATTTCGGAGAAATTCAATTCTTCCTCAAGAGCTTTTTCTTCTTCATCTTGAGTAATGTATCCTTCCTCCCTCATGTCCTTAAGAACTTCTTTCTGGCGTTTTTTTCCTTCTTCGGGATGTGATCCGAATGGCGAATATCTGCTGGGAGCCTGAGGAAGGCCCGCGATAAATGCGGATTGCGCGAGCGTTAAATCGGAAACGGGCTTATTAAAATACACTTGGCTTGCAGCGTCTACTCCATAAGCCGTGCCTCCATAAGCAACCTGATTCAAGTACATTTCTAGAATCTTATCTTTCGGGTGGATTGCTTCGACGATAAAAGAAAGAATTATCTCCTTTGCCTTTCTCTGAATTGTCCTCTCCGGTGTTAAAAGGGAACTTTTTACAAGTTGTTGAGTTAAGGTCGACCCGCCCTCTACTCTCTCTCCTCTTAAATTAACCCACACGGCTCTTATTATTCCCTGGATATCAATTGCGCCATGTTTGTAAAAGTTCCTATCCTCAATCGCAATTGTTGCCTGCTGAAGAGTTTTAGGAATTTTATTAAGCGGAATAAATGTTTGGTTTCTTCCCGTGTACATTGTATAAAGAAGCTCCCCGTTTCTGTCATAGAACTTGCTGGACTGGGGTCTGCTTGTTGAGCCTAGCTGCGTTGCCTTTGGAATGTCCTTTAGAATAAAGAAATAAAGGAATACTATAAAAACGGCTATCAGGACAATGAAAAGAGGAAGCACAATAAATCTAAAGCGCTTTCCTAGCAAAAACCGCTTAAAGTTTTTTAAAAACTTCTTAAATTTCATATGGGATAGGCGAATTCGAATCTAAATATTATATCAAATTTATATATTCACTCTTTTTAAATAATTTTAAATAAAATAAAAATCTTTTCTATTGCTTTTCAAAGTTCAGCATATAAGAGATATCAGTCTTCATGTTAGTTTCAAACTTTACAAGCCCGTCACCAAATGAACTTATACGTTCCCCTTTTGCCGCAAATTCATTGGGATAACGTATTGTAAACTTTACGGGAATGTTGTCAGTTCCGGGCTGCTTTAGCGTTTTTAAATAATAGCCGTCTTTACCGTCATCAAGAAACAGAGAAGGATTTGTATATGTATATTCGATATTCACAACACTTTTCCGCTTAACTTCTATAACCGTTCCAAAAATTGTTTTGTTGTACTCGTCCACCTTATCGACTTCAAGAACATTTTTCTCAGGACTAAAATTTCTTGACTCATAAACTTTCGGATCGGTAATGGCATCAATTGTTTTCCTTTCCTTGCCATCAATTGTTATTTTTCTCAGAATGCTGTTTTTGGGAGTAATGAGTCTTAGATAAGCCTTATAGCTATTGTCCCCGCTGTCATTTCTTAGTGAGATTTTGGCAACTCCCAGCCTTGAGGAAAGATCTGCATTGTACATAATGCTTCTTGAAACATTACTGTTAACCTTATTTGCCCCGATGTTTGCTTCACTAAATCCCATCGTGTCATAGATAAAATTCTCATTGGCGTTTTCATCTAGAGGTATTCGTCCTCCATAGTTAAGCGCGGATATGAGAGATTGAATACTATCTTTTTGGTAGGCAATAAGTATGTGCTTTTCTTCAAGGAGATTAGGGATAGCAAGCCCAAGTTTGACTATGTATTCAGGATGTGCCTCGAGTTTAAGTGTAATGCTTTTAAAAAGTTCGTTAAGAATATCCTTTTTCTGCGTTGATCCAGGGAAAAAGCCCTCTTCAATCGTGCTTTGCAAAAAATCCAGAGAGTTATCTGCGTTAACTGTTTTTCCATAGTCCTTTAATTCTATGGGTCCTACTACCTCAAGCATTTTTTGAATTAAATTAAAATCAACAGCAACTACTCCATCGGGAGTATTCTTAGTTTCCAGATTATAAATAAGAGCAGATAAGCTTGCGGATTCTTGAAAATCGAGATCAAAATTACTGTCGCGAAGATATAGGTGCGGTTGAAGATTTCTCCTGATAATATAATTTGGTTCTATGTGTTTTGTTAGTTGGCCGTCAATGTCATACACATCAAAAATCTCAAACTCCTTTATTTTGCCTTTTTCAACAATTAATCTTCCAGCAGAACCTATGAAGCCTCCTGTAGGCCGCAACTCCGCGTTATTTTGAAAAAGGACCAAATATTCTTTTGGAGAATCGTAGCCTAGTATTGTAGGCGCGATGGGAATAAGAGCCAGAGCCTTTGTTACTTCCGGATTAAGCAGGTTTTGAATTGCCCTATTTTCCTGATTCAGCAGTACTCTTGAGCCGGCGTGGTAAAGATATTGCGCGTCTTTAATTATTTTTTCAAAAGTATTTCCATCCACTCCTTTCCCTGTACTTTCTACGGTTTTTAAAAGATCCGATGATATTGAGGTAAGATCTATGGTTATTGCTACGAGGTGAAGCGTATTTGAGACGTATTTCATGAAAGGAAAATATGAAAGTACCGCCTCTGTTACAGACAGTGTGGGAATTGGTACAGACAGCGCGCTTTTTGCCAAGATTCCATTCTGCTTTGCTTGGGGAAAATCATTCTTTTCAAAGGCTTGAATCGAGGAGCGAAGAAATATAAGTCCTAAGATGCTGAAAGCCACATTGAGCAAAACAAATAATGAAAATCCTAGAAATAGCGCAAAGGACACAGATGGAGAGAATCTTAAGATTTTAAATCTGGAAATAAAAAGCCTTTTCTTCTTCTTTACATTTACGATATTTTTTTCCGGTAAGTCTTTCAAGTGCTCAACGGCGTACTGAAAGCCATTCAGATAATTGTCTAAGTAGTGAATTTTAAGCTGAAGCTTATTTTCAAGGTCGCTAGCCATATTGCTCCTCTCCTCAAACCGCTTAATTGTCCCCTCATGGTTAATCTCGAATTTCAGATCCGGTTCGATTCTTGCAAGTTGATGAACAGCAGAGTGGAGCGTCTGAGGCTCTTTGTAAAAAAGAAAATAAAGCCCCTTTGAAGAGGTTGAAAAAAGTAAATGCTTAATAGCAACTATTAAGTCGTTTCCTGAAATAGGAAAAACCGGAAGAAGGTCATTTCCCGAAAGGCTGATTTGTTTGTTAGATAAGCCCATTCGTATAATTTTCAAAAGTTCATTTTCTGAAATATTTTCTTCAAGGATATTGCCATATAGTGCGGTAATAATATGCTTTTCATTTTTTACCTCAAGTAGAACATCAACAAAGTCTTTATATAAATTCGCGGGTATGGCAATTATTGCCTTAGTGTTATCGTTTCTAAATTTAGCAAGAAGGCTGTCTATGTTTTCTTTGTCAGAAAGGCTTGAGAGAATTACTATCGCATACTCGACTTTTTCCTCGATGTTTGGGAGAAGATGTATGTCCTCGTTATTAACATGATATATCCCCTCTCCTTTTATATTGTCAGGGGTATTTGAGGAAACAAAAAGCAAAGAAGCTTTTTCTTGAAATTCATCAGATATTAAGTTCTGGACTATTTTTTTATTTGAGTAAACAAGGAGAAGCGGTTTTTCCCCTTCCTTTATCTCTGTTGAAATAATTTTCCCCATACTTATTCATTGTATGAAATCGATATGAAATTGTCGAGCAAAATGAACCTGCACCGGAATAACTAAGAAATATTGTCTAGAGCTTGATTAACCAGGCTATCCGCTTCCTTATTCTGCTCGCGGGGAACATGCCGGTAATTTACTTCCGGAAGAAAACTCTCAATGACTTTCACTTTTCTCACAAGCTGTTTTATGACCGGATGCTTCACTTTATATTTTCCTGACAGCTGGGAAGCAACAAGAAGCGAGTCGCAGTACAAAGTAATTTTAGATGCTCCCGTAAGTGTGTTTTTTATCCAGTCCAGTGCTTTTATTACCGCAGTGTACTCAGCAAAATTATTGGTTTGTATTCCCAAATAACTGCCTTCACTAAAAAGCTTACCGCCATTTTTATATATGACAAATCCGTAGGCAGAATGTCCGGGATTCCCTCGGGATCCGCCATCGGTAAAAATAGTTACGTTAGTTTTTGTTTCATTCATGATTCTGTTTCAAATAAATTTTAGATTAAGAAATGATAAATCCGCCTTTGTAAGACTATTACTAGTTAAGCATATCCATATAAATACGGAAATACAAATATTTATATAAACAAAAACTAAGAAATTAAAGATTCTCTCCTAAGTTTTATCGGAGAAAGTATGTGAATATATTTTCCAGAGCTCTTAATAACGCCCTCTTTTTTAAGTTTTGCTATTTCAACGCTGACCGTTTCCCGCGCTGTACCTAAAAGATTCGCAATATCCTTGTGAGTCAAAGGAACATTTAGAATTATTTTGCTCCCGTCTATTGATTTAGTGCCAAAGCGCTCTCCCAGAATATAAATTATTGAACAAACTCTATTGTATGCGTTTCCAAAGGCCATATGCTCCATTCTCTCGAGCAGACCGTCAAGCCTTCTAGTAATTTTCCCCATTATATGAAGTAGAATATCGGGATTCTCATTTAAAAATTTAAGAAATTCAGGACGGCCCTTTTTATAGAGAACACACGGAGTCATTGCCTCAAAGTAATATGCTTTCCTTGTGTCGTTAAAAGTCCATGCTATCGGGAAGAAGTCGCCCTTTCTGTAAATAATAAATGTAAATTCCTCGCCGTTTGCAGAAACAAAATAGTTTTTTATATACCCTTTTTCAAGATAAAAAATCCCATGCGGGATTTCTTCTCCTCTTAAAATAACCTCCCGCCTCTTATATAAAAAGGGTTTGTTTTGTTTGAAGAAAGACCTGAGGCTTTCTTCGGGATCTAGTTTCAAGCAACTACTATTATAACAAAAAACCTTATATTTTGTAATCCAGATTACAGATTTTTAGTGATGATAGTTACTGTTTTATTATCTTTTATCCTGTAAATTGAATTTAGTTAAAAATGAGCGGAAATCATAAAATATATAAAATAAATTTTGAGAGGAGAAACTATGATTGGTGCACACTGCAGTCTAAAACATAGGTTCGCGAAGAATTTTTTAACTCTTGAAAATGAGCAGATTATTTATTCCACAAGACAGCACTGGCTAACCCTCTTCCCCCTGTTTGCTATAAATGCACTATTTGTGATATTTGCATTTTTGCTCGTTTCGATATTTTATACATTCGCTCCATCCTACCTCATAACGTTCCTGCTTTTAGCATTCATTTTTCTAGTACTAATCGCTGAAATATTTATAAAGGAAATTGTTGACTGGTATTTTCACTTTTATATCATTACAAACAGAAAGATTGTAGAAGTAACATATAAGCCTCTTTTTTCAAGGGCCATAAATGAAGTTCTTCTGGATCAGATCAGGTGCACTGAAGTAGATGTTGAAATGCAGGGAATGCTTAGCGAAGTGTTAAATATAGGAAATGTTGTGTTGACGTTTGATAGGCCAACGCACGAGGAAACATTTACGATAAAAAAAATAAGGGAGCCTAGAAGAATAGCGATGCACTTAGGCGATTGTTTTGAGTCTTTTGAATCTCAATATGGAAATAGAATTTGGTATAAGACTCAAGACAATAAAAGATATTCCCACCGCTTCATCGAGGAAATTAGTCCGAATACAAATTATCAATTAGGAGGAATATGAATTACTTAATAATAGCACTAAAAATATCTGCAACTCTTGTCCTTGTAATGCTTGCTGTTTATAGCTGGGTATACTTTTCTCAGGTAAGAAAAATTGAAAAGCAATTCGGCCTGAGATTACCAGGATCTATAAAAAAAATGTTGGCGGTTCTTGCGATGGTGCCAATGCTTATTTCCCTAATCGTAATTTTTGCAGTAATTGTTGAGCTTGGAATTTAAGCGAGATCATCCCTCTTGGAGTGCAGGAAGAAAAACCACTGTTCAAAGAAAGCAACGAGACCTTTGTATGGTGTTTCGATTATAAAATCTAAAATAAAAAGGAAAATATTAATTTGTGAGATGCCTTCCGTCAGATGTCTTCCAACTCTTGCGATAGGCATAAAAAATAAATCAATTATTGGAGTAAAAATATTCTGCCGTTCAACTACGGTGTAAATTTGTGCCGTCTGATTTATTCTGTAGGCAAGGAAAGACACAATCGACAGGAAGAATAAGAATATTCCCTGATTAACAAGAGTAAAGTGAAACTGCATCAAAAGAAGAACTATTGCGCCAAAGCTCAGTACGAATCCAATTAACCAAAGAATTGTAAACAGTAAATAAAGAGAACTTCTTTCTTTTTTTCCGCTCATATTAAGGCTTAGCGCCCTTCCCAGTAAAGGATTAGGATCCGTTAGCAGTATATGTATTCTTCTTAAAATTTCTGCTGAATTCTTATCACCAGGTATTCTTATAAGAAAACTTATAAGAATCATTATAGAAATAGGCGCTAAGATATTTATTGCAAGAGGGGTCCAAAAGATTTGTCCATGAAAAAGGTTGTCGTATGTGGCTTCCACCGCAAATGCAAAGAAAACTTTTGATAGAGCTATGAATATAACGCTTCTTATTATAGCCCTTCTTACTTTTGTACCGATAATTCCATATCTCTTTCTGCACGTTTCGTAAACCGTTTCATTAAATAAATCTTCGTTTCCTTCAATGAGTTCAATGCTTTGAGGATTTTGCCTTAGGATGTCCTCAAGAATGAGAAATGGCGGAATTTGTTTTTTTACATAATTTAGTATCTTAAAGCGGAGAGGGTGATTAAAATGTTCCCTTATCTTCTTGTAGCCTTCGGCAAAGTGTTCCAAAGTCTTATTAAAACCCTCATCTGTTAAAGGTCCGAAGTACTGCTTGAACAAATGATAATCAAGAAGAGCCTGATCGTTTTTAGAGTAGGACTTTTTTATCGCAATAAAAAGCTGTGCATTCTCGTCTTCTTCTGTACCGTCTTCAATTTTTATATTTTTTCTCAGCACGTGAAAAATATAATTCTCAATGGTTTCTCTCTCTTCTGAAGGGCTAATTATATTTTCGATGTCAGAGGAAAGTATATTGTGGATGAAAGAATTAACTTCACCCTCCTTAAGAATTTTTAAGTCTGCAAGGCCGTTTTTTAGCTTAAGGTGCAAGTCAATAGTTTTCGTAACTTCGTGGACTATTCTCTCATTTCCCCTCTCTTCCGGAATGTATTGCGCCCAAATAAGTTCACGAACTAACTGCTTCCCGATAGAATTTTTATCTCCGCCGAGTGCAAGTTTTCTTTTAAGAATCCTTTCGATACTTGCCCGAAGTATCATTTCCTCTTCTCTGTATTCTATGGAATTTCTGAATCTTTCGTACCACGACGCAAGCTCTGTTACAATGGGGCTAACACTTGGTGATTCGGCTTTTCTTTCTACGTGCTGTTTTTGAAAAGTTGAAACGAGAAATTTCGCGTAAGAATTCAATTGCATAATAACTGTTCAATTATATGGCTCAAGTAAATATTGTGCAAGAAAGAGTAGTGTTTGAACTGAAGGTAGCTACATGCTACAATCACAAAGAAGCAAATTGCTATATTGTTTTATTTCTAAATTACAAAAAAAACAACAATTTAATAACTTGACAATTTAATAATTCAATCAATATGGACAAGATTTATAAAAACGAGGAAGTCGAGGATAGAATTTATAAAAAGTGGGAGAAGGGAGGATATTTTAAGCCAGAGATTAACAGGGGCGCACCTTACTCTATAATTTTGCCTCCTCCCAATGCTAATGCTCCCCTTCATTTCGGACACGCGATGTATGTTATTGAGGACATTTTAATTAGATACCACAGGATGAAAGGGGATAGGGCGTTGTGGCTTCCGGGAGCAGACCACGCCGGATTTGAAACGCAATTTGTCTTTGAAAAAAAACTTGCCGAGAAAGGAAAGTCGCGCTTTGACTACGGCCGGGATGAATTATTCAAAATGATTTGGGATTACGTCGCGGAGAACAGGGGAGGAATGGAAAATCAGCTGATGCGTCTTGGATTTTCTCTGGACTGGGATAGGCTGAAGTTCACTATGGACGAGGATATCGTAAAAATAGTCCATAGAACCTTTAAGAAATTATACGACGACGGGCTAGTTTACAGAGATTTAAGATTAGTAAATTACTGCACTTATAACGGAACTTCCTTTTCGGATTTAGAAGTAGTATATGAAGATAGAGTTAGCCCTTTGTATTACATAAAATACGGTCCGCTGGTTCTTGCTACAACAAGGCCGGAAACGAAATTTGGAGACACTGCCGTTGCGGTTCATCCAGAGGACGCTCGATACAAAAAATACATTGGACAGGAAATAGAAATAGAAACAGTTCTGGGAAAGGCAAAGATAAAAGTGATAGCTGACAAAATGGTCGATATGAACTTTGGTACGGGGGTTGTAAAGATTACGCCGGCGCACGACTTTAACGATTTTGAAACAGGGAAAAGGCACAACCTTCCTATGCGCCAAGTTATAGGCTTTGACGGGAAAATGAATCACTTTGCGGGGGAATTTGAAGGTCTTTATGTAAAGCAGGCGAGAAAAGCTGTTGTTGAGAAAATGCAGGAGAAGGGATTAATCGAAAAAATTGATGAGAATTACCGGAATCGAGTGGGGCTCTGCTACAAATGCAGAAATGTAATTGAGCCTTTGCCTCTTGAGCAGTGGTTTATAAAAATGGAGCCTCTTTCTAAAAAGGCAATTGAAGCGGTTAAAAAGGGTGAAATTAAGATTCATCCAAAAAGTTTTGAAAAGATTTATTTTCAATTTTTAGAAAATATTCGCGACTGGAATATTTCAAGGCAAGTTGTTTGGGGGATTCGCATTCCGGCTTTTAAATGTAAAAAATGCTTGAATTGGATGGTAAGTTTAGGTGATAAAGTCGAAAAATGCTCGAAGTGTAACTCCAAAAACGTAATTCAGGATGAGGATACTTTTGATACGTGGTTTTCATCAAGTCAGTGGCCTTTCGCTACTTTGCAGAGCAGTGAATCAAGAATCACCTGCCCGCCAATCGCTTGCGCTCAAGGCGCTTGCAGGCGGGAGAATCATGAATCAAGGGAACACGGTTCGGATTTTGAAACCTTTTATCCGACGACTGTTATGGAAACAGGATATGACATTTTGCGCTGGTGGGTAGCTCGCATGGTGATGATAGGAATTTATGCTACAGGAAAAGTTCCGTTTGAAAATATTGTTCTTCACGGCCTTGTCAACGATCCTTACGGAAAAAAGATGAGTAAAAGTAAAGGAAATGTTATAAATCCTCTGGAGCTTGTTGATAAATACGGAGCAGACGCTGTAAGGTTCGCCTTAGTTTACGGGACTGCTCTTGGGAATGATCAGAGTCTGTCCTATCCAAAACTCGAGGCCGCGAGGCGTTTTACAAATAAGTTATGGAATATGGCACGGTTTGTTCAAATGCAAGCGGAAAGGGTGAAGGGTGAAGGGGAAAGCGACACTGTCATTGCGAGGAGCGATGCGACGCGGCAATCTCTTAAAGAAACGGCAATTCATCCAATTGACAAGGAGTGGATAGATAAGGTTTCCGGTTTGAGTAAAGAAATAACTAAGCATTTAGATAACTATCAGTTTAATTTCGCGGCAGACAGGCTATATGAATTTGTCTGGCACGAATTTGCCGATAAATATATAGAGGATGTTAAGGGGAGAATCGATGAAAATTCATACTTAATACTTACTTCTTTATACTTAATACTCTTGAAGCTTTTGCACCCCATGCTTCCATTTGTGACTGAGGAGATTTACGGAAAATTAACTGATTCAAAAAAGCCTCTAATAGTTGAGACTTGGCCTTCTGTGATAGACTAGAGTGTATGTTTCTTCTTTTTGATATTGGCGGAACCGCAACGCGCATGGCGCTGTCACATACCGGCGCGTCCCTAGACGAAATTGAAATTTTTCCTACAGATCTTGATTTTTCAAAAGCTATGGGCAAGATGAAAAAAGTTAGTGATAAGTTTGCCAATGGAGAAAAGTTTCGTGCAGTGGCCGGGGGAGTAAGAGCATATAACAAAAAAACAGGTCAGCTATTTGACCATCCGCATTTTCCAATGTGGGTTGGGGAACCTTTACTTGAAAAGCTTAAGGCAATGTTTAATTCCCCCGTTCATCTAGAAAATGACGCCGCGCTAGTAGGACTTGGAGAAGCGGTTTACGGAGCGGGTAAAGGAGAAGAGATAGTTGCGTATATAACTCTTAGTACAGGTGTTGGCGGCGCAAGAATAGTTGGCGGAAAACTTGATAGAACTCACTACGGATTTGAGCCGGGAAACATGATTATTTCTGAAAATGAATATCTTGAAGAGCTGATATCCGGAAAAGCTATTGAAAAGCGGTACGGCAAAAAAATCTCAGAAATTGAAGATGAGAATGTTTGGGATGAAGTTTCTAAGATATTGGCAATAGGGCTAAACAATATTGCAGTTCTTTGGTCGCCAGATGTAATAGTTCTCGGGGGCTCTGTACCAAATAAATTAAAATTAACCGAGGTTTCGGAAGAGTTAAAGAAAGTTTGTAAGATTTATCCTGAAATTCCCGATATAAAACTGGTAGAACTTGATGAAAAGGGCGGGCTATATGGCGGCCTCGCATATCTTAGAAAACTATAATAACTATGTATAAAAAAGGAAATGCTCTTGAAGAGCAAGAAAGAAATGGTTGGATATATGGAAATTTCATGCCAGAAGGTCTTGCAAAAGATGACAGGGCAGAAATTAAAATAGCAAAGCTTGATAATGCTTTCACTTCAGAACCTCATTACAATAAAACCTCAACAAAGCTCGATATTATTTGGAGCGGAAAAGCAATCTGGGAAGTAGAAGGAAAAGAGATTGAAATGAATACAGGGGATTACTTAATAATTCCGCCAAAAACAACAGTTTGTATAAAAAAGGTGATAAGTGATGAATTGATTGTCCAAACAATACGATTTCCCTCAGTACCAGACGATAAAATAATGGTTTAATTACTTCACCGTAACGCTTTTTGCCCAGAATTGTTATACGATCAATGACGGAACTGATAATTGAAAACGGTCAGCTATTGAAAAGTAATTAAAGTAGCTTATGCTGTTCTGGAGAAATCTATGCCACTTTCTGTAAGATGATCTTTAACTGCATGATAATCATGAGCAGCCAAAATTCTTCCAGCCAAGGTGGGACGTCCAGTAATATCTATCACTTTTTGTAGTACGTCAGGACTGCTGTGCCTGGAATTCCACATATAGATTTGTGTTCTCCAGAGTAACTCTTTTTGTGATGCTGGATCTAGGTGTCTTGTATGATAAGTTAAGCTAGCTATATTTACGCCTTCTGTCACTGCTATGTTTGGGTCACCCATTATTCCTTGAACGTTTGTACTAATGAGATATTCATTATCCATTGGCGACTCAGGTATAGGTTCGTGAATAACAGTTTTTCCTTCTTCTGTTATAACATCTGCCAGAAGTTCAGCTCTCAATTCGCTTGAGTGATTAGAATGATCCATATGTTCACCAAGAACTCCTCTCATTGCTGCTTTATATCCACCTAATGCTTTAAATTGGTCTGTTTTTGAAAACTGTCCTGGATAAAGTTGACCCCATACCTCTCTCTCTACCTTTTGAAGAAGTGCGCTGGCAATCGCATCACGCCATGTTAACTGTTCGGCGGGGAATAGTTCTTTTAATCCTTTGGCGTCCTCTGCGAGTTTCTCAATGCTTTTGCCAGGAAGGAAGGGATCTGTAATAGTAGGTTGTTCTGGATGCGCCATAATGTTGGAGCAGTGTCCACATTCTAATCTTCGCTTTCAATTTTGTCAATAAGACTCACTTCATCGTAACGCTTTTTGGCCTTCGACTCATTTTTTCGCTCAGGACAAAATCTTATTTTACAGTAACGGATTTTGCTAAATTTCGCGGTTTATCTGGGTCCCTTTTTAGCTTAACCGCAAGAAAATAGGCGACAAGTTGTGCCGGCACAATTTGTGAGAGAAGGGTGGCATTGCCGGAGTCCTGAACCTTAATAAACTCATCAAATACAGACGCATTTTTGTAAGAAATCCCTATAATATATCCTCCGCGAGATTTAATTTCTATCGCGTTTGAAATCATAGCCGAGTACGTTTCGTCATTTGGAGCAAAAACTATAACCGGAACACCTTTTTCTATTAAAGCAAGCGTCCCGTGCTTTAATTCCCCTCCCGCCAGGCCTTCTGTTGGAATATTGCTGATCTCTTTTATCTTGAGCGCCGCCTCAAGCGCTGAAGAATAAGAAACTCCGCGGCCTACCACGTATATATTTTTTGCTCCTTTTAGTTTATCCGCAATTTTTTCTATTTTTCTTACACTCTCTTTTTTTAAAAGCCTCTCAATATCTTTAACAGCCTTCTTTATAAGCGGTCTTATTTCAGTTGTTTTATTTGCAAGTGAATAGGATAGAAGGAGCAGGAAAGCTAGTTTTGCGGTATAAGCTTTTGTAGATGCGACAGCTCGCTCAGGCCCGGCGCTAAGTAAAAATTTATAATCTGCCATTCGGTATATCGTTGATCCCAGCGAGTTTACTACCCCCATAATAGTCGCATTTTTCCTCCTGGCAGTGTCAAGCGGCTCAATTACGTCAATTGTTTCTCCGCTTTGGGAAAGCGCGATTACAAGACTCTTTTTCGTGATGAAATCAAGCAAGTAATTAAATTCGGAAGCAATTGCCGAATTCACGTGGAGGAGTGCAACTTTAGAAAAAAGATAAATCCCTGCCATGCACGCGTTGTAAGCAGTCCCTGCAGCTATAAAAAAAGTCCCCCGCGCTTTTTTTACGACTTTGGAAAGCGATTTTATTTGGTCTTCATTTGATAGAACGGTATTAATTACTGCCGGCTGTTCATGAATTTCTTTCATCATAAAATGCCTGTATTTTCCTTTCTGAGTGTTTTCCATTTTCCAGTTAACTTCTTCAAATTTGGGTACAAGCTTTTTGTTTGATGTAAGAGAAATAAGTTCTAGTTTTCCACCTTTTATTACTGCCATTTCACTGTCTTTTATAAAAAGAATTTGGTTTGTATGCGGAAGAATTCCTGTTGTGTCTGAGGCCACAAAATAATCATTGTTTTTTATTCCAATAATAAGGGGAGAGCCGCTTTTTGCCGCTATTAACTCATTGGTTTTTACATTTATTACAGCTATTGCATTTAGCCCGTAAAGACTTTTGAATGCTTTCCTAACCGCGTCTTTAAAATTATGTTTTTTTAAATATTCCTCAATGAGATGGACTATTATTTCGGTATCAGTTTCCGAAGAGAATTTATGTCCCCTTTTTATAAGTCTTCTTTTTGTCTCTTCATAATTTTCAAATATTCCATTGTGGACTAACGCAAGAGTTTTTGTGCAGTCTAGGTGCGGATGGGCGTTTTTTTCAGTTACGCCTCCGTGTGTTGCCCAGCGGGTATGGCCGATGGCAAGTTGCGAATTGAAAATTGAAAATTTAAAATTGGAATTGGATTTATCCGGAATTTTCCCAATCTGCTTTTTTACCCATAATTCATGATTCTCCCGCCTGCTAACGCTTGAGCGTAGCGATTGCGGGCAGGTGCTTCTTGATTCTCGCAGCTTCGCTGCGACTCCCCAAGAATCGTATCCTCTATATTCAAGAGTTTTAAGACCGGAAATTACAGTTAAAACAGGAAGAGGTTTTTCTGAAGCGAAGCCGAATATTCCGCACATGAATGCATCATATTAATCCCAATACGCATTTATTGTCAAGAGTTAGGTACACGTTTATAATGTAGCTATGTCTTCTAAGAAAAATAATCTTTCGGAAAATAAAAGATTTGATTTTCTCAAAGTTGTTAAGAGTCCGAATGTAAGTGAAAATCTTTTGATTTTACTATCTTTATTTCTTCTTTCAACAATGCTAGGCATGCTTTTTATCCTTTATATCCTGCAAAATTCGCTTACTAATTCATATAACATACAAAAAAAGCAGCAAGAGCGGTTTTCATTCTGGATGGAAAAAATAGAAGAATATCCTAACTCCCCCGATATTTTATACAACGCGGCAGTATCAGCCTATGATGTTAAGAAATACGAAACAGCCCTAAAATTAGTAAAGAAAGCAATGATATTGGATCCTCAATTTAAAGAAGCAGAAAATTTTGAGAAAGATATACTAAAAAATTATCAGAAGTAAATCCCGCACCCACGACCTTACGGTCGGGGCATTCTGGTTTTTCACTTCGCGAGCAAGGAGTTGACCCACGTTCCCCGGCCTCGCTCCGCGAAGCGGGGCGGGCTGACGAACGGGGCATTGGGTGCGGGGTGAAATTATTCGGTTTGCTCTTCCTTTTTAACTCCAGGTGTTTCTTCCTTAACCTCTCCTTCAGCAGGCTTTTCCTCTCCTTCTTCCTTCTCGCCTTCGCCTTCAGCCTCAGCTTCCGTGGCGCCTTCCTCAGCAGCAGCCTCGGCCTCCGCCGCCTCTTCTGCCTCAAGCTCCTCAGCCTCTTTTGTTACAAGTTCGCCGATTCTAAATACAGTGCTATCTGGTGAGGTTAATATGGTAACGCCTGTCGGAGCAGTAATGTCTCCCACCAAAATATGAGCGTCAATTTCAGAAAGATTTTCGACGTTGATCTCAATTTTTTCAGGAAGTTCTGTAGGAAGAGCTTCAACCTCGATTTCATTAAGAGTTTGAAGCAAAACTCCCACTTTTTCGCTTACCGCTTTTGCCTCTCCTACGTCAACAACCGGAACAGTAGATTTAACTTTCTCTTTAAGGTTAACTTTGTAAAAATCAACGTGAATAGCGTTTTTGCTTATAGGGTCCTTTTGTACATTTTGAATTAGAACAGGATGCACATCTTTTCCAATATGAAGGTCGATAAGTCCCGTTTCGTGAGCTTTACCGTAAACTGTTTCAAATTCCTTTGCAGGTAACTGGATAGTCAACGATTTAAAATTTTTACCGTAGATATTTGCGGGCAGGGTGCCTTCGCGCCTAAGCTTTCTGACTTGCTTGCCGGTTATTTTTCTTGAGTCTGCTTTAAGTTCTTCACGCTTCATAAGGTCTTATTCTACTAAAATTTTATCTAAAACACAATTTAAAATGCATCCAACGTGTTTCCTGTCTGATTTTCTGTAATCTTTATCTACTTCCACTTTCTAAATTATAGCAAGCTTATTCAGGAAGTGTTGCGGGGGTTGGAAGCGTAGTCCCGTACCGAATGGTTCGGGGCGTAGTCGGGCTCCGCATGGTGCCCGGAAATCAGAACTTGCTTGTGGTGAGCCTGCCGAACCATTTCCTCACCCGAACTGACGCTCTATTTATACCAGATTTGAGCTATAATTTAAAATAATGAAACTTCCTAATCGTAAGGATGCAACCATATCAAAAATTAAATTAACTGGCTATTTACTTTCATTGACTCATAAAAGAGGCAAATCCAAAGCTAAGTTTTTTATAGGAATCGGTTTCAATGAAACAAATAGTAATGAGCTTGAAACTGCACTTTTGAGAATTGCAAGACTGAATGAAGTAAAATCTACAAAGAACGAAGTTAAAAAAGACATGAGAACATTGGAAACAATTACAATCACAAAATATGAAATAGATGGAAAAATTGAAGCTCCAAATGGGAAGTCCTATATGGTGAGAACTGTATGGGCAATTGTTAATAAGATTAAAATACCTCATCTTGCGACTGTTTATCCTAGACGTCAAGGTGTATAATATATTTGAGAGAAAGGAAATATATGTTTGAAGAACTGGAAGTCGTTAAATTAACACATGACCTTAAGGAACATAAGTTAAAAAGAGGAGATATAGGAACTGTAGTATTGGTATATGAAAAAGGCAAGGCTTACGAAGTTGAATTCATGAGTGAGGGAGGAAAAACCTTAGCCCTACTTACCCTGACGCCTAACGAAATCAGCCCTATCAAAGACGATGATATTCCCCACATGAGAAGCTTTAACTCTGCAGGAATTTAAAGATAACTTTCGTAAAGCGCTTTAGTGAACATAAAAAGACCAACTTTAGTTGGTTTTATGCGAATAATTCTTTCAAGCTCATGTTCTTTTTTTTCTTCTTCATATTCTATGCAACCAAATAAAGCAAGATTTCTTTTAATTAATGCTAATTCTATATCTAAATGCAGGAAGAACTCACCATGCTCCTCGTCATCATAGTAAGAGTTAAGATTAAAATAATTCACAAGCGTTTGGCAAAAAGCTGAGAAATCTATCCATGTTTCCCCTTTCTTCAAAAGCGCTTGCCAAATAATATTTTGCTTTTCTTGCAAAATATCTACAGCGGATACATCATTTATTTGTCTCGTAGGAGTAAAATATTCCCAATTTACTCTTTTCCAAAAATATAAAACCATATTCCAGTATTGAGTTGTTGAGCTAATATTTTGTAAATATCCTTTACCATTTTTTGAAAGTAAAATTTTACCCTTTCGCTTATATGTTAAGTGCATAACTTCGGCAATTATTTTAATTTGATGAAGGAATTGAATTTGCGGTTCTGTGGTTATCTTCCATCCAAAACTCTTATATTCCTCAAATATTTTTTGCTCCCTAAATTGCTTGGCCATTTCTTGTATATCCTTTAAAGAAACATTGCCCGTAATGGTTCTTTTTATTGGCTGTTTCTCAAGATATTTAAGGTAGATTATAAAGTCATGAAAGAAATCAATTATCTTAATTTCTTTCTCATTTACGATAGGATGATTATTCATGGAGGAATTATAACAATAGGTGCGAACTTATCCAAGTCTGTTTTATAATTTGAAGCTAAAATCTTAGGTGCTGATTTCTTCCAGGTTCTGTGTTGCGGGGCAAGGAGTTGAACCTTGTCTAGGAGATTATGAGCCTCCTGTGCGGCCGTACACTACCCCGCGTAAGGTATATATTATAGTATTTCAGGCAAAATTTAGCAAGGTAGCGCATTACCTCATCTAAAATATTGGTGAAACCGATTCGTTACCTCATTTACGTTTCTTGGTGAAATACAATCCATACATATTCCGGAGGGAGGTGAATATTATATGGATATATTAGCAAAGCATGCT
>Ga0210057_1004652_pt1 | contig 18075 bp, 17 predicted proteins | sample CryGeyCG2114_010_2_FD_183968 | JGI IMG/M metagenome (GOLD analysis project Ga0210057, IMG submission 183968) | Groundwater microbial communities from aquifer - Crystal Geyser CG10_big_fil_rev_8/21/14_0.10 (SPAdes) (version 2) | ecosystem: Environmental > Aquatic > Deep subsurface > Groundwater ...
AATTTATAGATCCTGGCTAAGAAAACGCAATGGTCTTTAGCCGTTGCGATGAATTAGCCAATGTGATAAAATATAATTGTCTGGTTTTGGAATGCAATCGGACATTAAACAAAAACTCGGTGAGGCGTTGACATTAGTCAAGTCTATGAAACGAGAAGCCACTTGGTCTTTAGCCAAGAGGTAGTTCACCAGTTGTTTTATCTTTACCAAGTTAAACCCGAAAAAGATTTAATTATTAAACTATTACGCTCTCTTTATTTCGGCCGAATGGCTTCGGCTATTAAAGAGGAGCATCTTAAAAACCGAAAGGAATCAGAAAAATTAGTTCAAAAACAAGCTCAACTTTTCTTTAAAAATAGAAATTATTTATTTTCATTAATTTCTTTGTGATTTAAAGGCTACTCCAGAAAATTTTTTGGAGATAACAGTATCATATTTAGATAGTTTTGTTAAGCTTATGACTAAACAAGTAATGCTTATAATTCACGGCCGGGTTCAAATGGTCTTTTTTCGGGATTCTACCCGGCGCCAAGCCAAAAAATTAGGGCTGACCGGTTGGGTTAGTAATCAGGAAGACGGCACCGTCAAAGTAGTTGCTGAAGGGGAGCAAGAAAATTTGGAAAAATTAATCAAATGGTGTTATAATGGACCTAACATAGCCAAAGTGGATAAAATAGATATTCAGTGGCAAAAAGCGACTGGTCAATTTGAAAAATTTGAGATAAGATATTAGAATATAAAAAAATCATGAAAGTAATTTTACTTAAGGATGTAGAAAAATTAGGCCAAAAAGGCGAAATTAAAAAAGTGGCTGATGGATACGCCCGCAATTTTTTGATTCCCAATAAATTGGCTATTTTAGCGACCAAGCCGGAATTGGTTAAATTAGAAGAAGAAAAGAGAAAAGAGGCCGAAAAAGCCGAGGTAGAATTAAAGACATATCAGGAAATAGCCAGTCAAATAGATGGTTTAGAATTAGAAATACCGGTTAAAATCAGCGAAGAAGGCAAGCTTTTTGGAGCAGTGGCAACCAGTCAAATTGTCGAACAAATTAAAGAGCAGGGATTTGAGATTAAGAAAGAACAAATTAAATTGGAGAAACCGATTAAAGAATTAGGCGAATATGAAGCAGTCATTGAATTTCCTCATAATTTAGAAACCAAGATGAAGGTGCTCGTCGTTGAAGAAACCAAAAAGAAAGACATTAAGAAGCAAATTTAAAAAAGAGGCCTGAGAAGCGCCTCTTCTTTTGTTTTAGAAGATTGTTTAATATTTTGATATCAGGACAGACCGGCAATGCTTTCTAACATCCTTTTGCGGAAAGCATTGTTTGTTTTATTTGTTTTTGTATTTTTATCTTCTTTGTTCCTTTTTTCGGATCCGTAAAAGATTTAAGGTTCTATGTTGACCACTTTGGCTGCTCGTCGGGAGCCGTCAAAGCGCTTAACTCTTTTTGTCACAAAATTAACTACGCCCCTAGCAATGGCATAAAGGGTATCGTCTTTGCCGCGGCGAACATTCTTGCCGGGCAGAAATTTACTGCCTCTTTGACGGACAATAATACTGCCCGGTTGAGCTGGCTGACCGCCGAACAATTTGACTCCTAAATATTTTGGTCGAGAATCTCGGCCGAGCGATGTTGAACCGGCCGATTTAGTTTTGCTCATATTGTTTATATGTTAACTAATTTTAAAAACTTCGTCAACCCAAGCGCCAAAGGATTTTGGTTCCGGATAAAAGAGCATCAATCCGACATCATTCTGACGATTGGCATTACTCTAATCGCTTTAGTCAGTTTTGGAGCCGGTCGTTTAACCTCTCCTCAAACTAATCAAGAGCCGATAATCATTCAAGGGCCAACTGCTTCAATTGAACAATCCTTAGAAACCAGTCAACCGGTGGAAAAAATAGGACAGGAAAAAACAGAACAGGGGAAATTTGTCGGCAGTGTTAATAGTAATAAGTATCATTGGCCGGAATGCTCATCGGCCAAAAAAATCGCTCCTCAAAACCAAATCTGGTTTTCTTCCGAAGCGGAAGCCCGGGCGGCCGGCTATACCCGCTGCAGTTATTTTGACAAATATACTCCGCCGGATTACAGACCTTAAAGCAGAAGCGAGAACATAAGAATAAAGGGCGTAGTTTTAAAGGACGCCCTTGGAAGAATTAGTAGATTTTTTACTTACTGAAATGACCTTAAATTCTCTTTCCAGGGTTTTGGCTTGGTCAATTTGCTTTTGCGTTTGATAAGGCAGTGAATCAACTACCTTTTTAAGTTTAGCCGAATCAATGGTCAAAATTTCGTTCCATTTGCCGATTGGCTCAAGGATTTCTCTGACTTTATTAAAATTGTAAGAAAATCTTTTTTGGGACAGGCGAGTGATATAACCGTTCTGGCCAAAAACCCGTTCCAGCCCTTTTTGGTCAAAATATTGATTAAGCATTCCTTTTAATTCGCCTAATCTTTGATTGTCCCGGCTTTGCTTATCTTTAATCTGGAAATATTCATCAATGACTTCTTTTATTTTCTGGTCATCGGGAGCGGGGGATTGTTCTTGGATAAATTTATGTTTATAGAGAGGACACCAGGGCTGATACTGGCACCAGGGGCAAAGCGGATTGGCCCGCGGCTGAAAATCGCTTTCTTTAATTTGATTAATTGAGGAGATAGCCCCTTCCTTAATTTCTTGGACTTGCTGATTGGTCCGAAAAGTAGAAAGTTTCTCGCCGTGTATTAGATAATAAAGCGACAGCTTGACCGGCCTATTTTCTTTTTGAAGCGAGGGCCAGCGGTTAACAATGCCCAGATAGTAAATTGAGAGCTGAAGATTTTTGTCAACGTTTTCCTGCGGAGGCATCTTTTTAGACGTCTTGTAATCAATTAGTTCAAAGGCGCCGTCGGGCAATTTGTCAATTCGGTCAATCCGGCCGGTAATTTGGTGAATCTCCTTATTTTCCAAAAGCGGAACTTCAAAAGACGTTTCTAAATCAACAATATCAAAATCAGCTTCTTGGTTCTGCAAATAATATTTCTTTAATAGATCAATGCCTCGATGAAAAGCAAAAGATTCTTCTTGGTCATTTCGGTAAACGCTGGCATCCCATTTTTCAGAGAAATATTTCAGCAGTTCGTCCTCGGAAGCGGGTCTCGGCCGGGTCGGTTCGTGGAACATATGCAGGCATTCGTGAATCAAAGCGCCAAAAACTAAATCCTTTGATTTAGGCACGGATATTCGGTCAATATATTGATATTTATATTTAGCCGGACAGGTGGAGAAAGTATCCAAGGCCGAATAAGAAATACGCATAATGTTTCATTTTAACATTATTTTAATTTTTTGCCACCATGGAATTGGCGATGGACATCGCGAAGATGCTGATTGGTCACATGGGTATAAACTTGAGTAGTCGCAATATTGCGATGGCCTAAAAACTCCTGGATAAGCCGTAGGTCAACCCCTTGGGTTAGGAGATCGGTGGCAAAGGAATGGCGCAGGGTATGAGGAGTGGTGTTCATGGGCAAGCCGGCCAACAAAGCATATTTTTTAATAATTCTTTCAATAGACCTATCGGTTAATCGGCGCTCTGATTTTTTTCTGCCTTGGTAGTTAATGAAAAGGGCCTTGTCTTTATCTTGGCGGGTGGCCAAATATTTGTTTAACCAGTCGACGGCTCTTTCGGAAAAATAGACCGTTCGCGGATAATTGCCTTTGCCAATAATGCCGAGTTCCAGCTCTTTAGTATTCGCTTTTAAATTAATTTGGTCGCGGTCAAGTGAAACCAGTTCAGCAATTCTTAAACCGGTTGAAAATAAGACCTCTAAAATGGCTCGGTCGCGGAGGCCGTTTTTTTTAGAAATATCAGGAACCGAAAACAGTTTTTCTAATTGCTCTAAATTTAAAAAATTTACTTTTTTATCTTCTTTGTCTTTGGCTAATTTAATTTTTTCGGCCGGTAAAGAAATGATATCCTGATTGGCGAAATAATTCAGAAAGGAACGCAAGGCAATTAAATAATAGTTCTGGGTTGATTTTTTTAATGGTTTTTTTGAATGCCGGGAAAGATAAACCCGGTAATTCCAAATATGAGCAGGGGAGAGCTGATCCGGTTTTAAATCATCAAGATTATTTTCTTTTAACCAGTCAATAAATTTTTTGAGGAAGCGGGAATAATTTTCCTGAGATTTATTTGATAAACCTTTTTCAATATCTAACCAGTCTAAAAAATCATTTAAATGCTGGGTTAGTGGTTTCGCGCTTTTTTGCATAATTGGCTATAACAAATTATGTTCAATGTGTATTAAGGGTTATTATGCGACATTATACCTATTTTAATATACAGCCCAATGGCCGTCAAATTATCCTTGTGGATAAGTCCCCTCGCCTCTTAAGAGATGTTTCTGTTTTTCTTTATTCTAAAGCAAGTTAATCAGCCGGTTTTTTATTTGGTTGATTCCTTCTCTGAGAAGCTTGCTCCCCTCTTGAAATTTAATTTTTAGGGGAGACAGCCGGTCCTTAATCCAATTGCCCAGACCCTGGCCCCATTCTTGAGCTTCTTTTTTGACTTCTTTCTTAACTTCTTCCTTTATTTCTTCCTGTTTCTGATGTTTCTCCTGTTTAATTTTCTCTACAAAATTTTTAAAGCTTTTCCCTATATTTTCCGATAACCTTTCAGATAGCTGTTTCATCGGCTGAAGGGCTTTTTCTTCAATCTGTTGATAAATTTTGTCTAACTTTCCCGCATCAACCGGTCCTTCTTGGATTTGGGCTGAACTAAAACCGGTCAAAGAGAAAAATATAGCCGGAATGATTAAGATGAGATATCGCATATTAATGGTAAATAATCATTTGGTCTAAGCTGGTTGTTGTTTTGCAAAGGTTAGAGATATAAACCTGGGTAGATTCCAAATAAATATTTGCTCCGAAAAGCGGGTCATGAACAACATAACGTCCGTCAGCCGTCTTGTGATGGATAACCACATAATGGCCGCCTTCCCGGCCATTAGCTTTGACAAAGACAATAACCGGATAACCGGCTCCCAATTCACGGTCCAAGCGGAACCAGTCAAAGGAACTGGTATGAGGCGGCGGACAATTAGCGCATCTGACGTTCTCCCATCTTTGCGGCCAATAGATTAAATCGCCGGCGTAAATTGATTCTTTGGCTAATTGGCCGGGGTTAATGCTGGAACCATGATAAGTTAAAACCATGGCTGCCGAAGAAACCGCGCAGCCGTAGTCTTCAATTTTCGAATCACTAATGCCGATAGTTGTTTTTCCCCAACGTGAATCATCCTGGCTGTAGTACCAATTTGTTGAAGCCCAATATTCAGCCGGCGGTTTTTCTTGGAGCTCTTTTAAACGAGCCAGTTCTTCGGATTTTAACTGGCGCAATCGGTTAAGGTCGCCTAATAACGACTTTTTCTGGACCTCAACATGAACCAGCATTTCCTGGTATTTGCTTTCTTCTCCTCGAGTGTAATTTAAGAGCGACTCTTTTGATTTTCTTTGACTGGATAAAGACCACTGCTGATTGGTTAATTGATTTTTGAGAGTTTCTAAACGTTCCTTTTTGGCCTCTTTGCTTTCTTTGTCTTGGCCCAATTCTTCTTTAAGAGCTTTTAACTGCCCGACTTTCTCCTGAACGCCGTTTTGGAGATTATCCAAATAAGCTAACTGATTAAAAAAATCCGAAAAATTTTCACTGGCCAAAATTATTTCTATCTGACTGGTCTGGTCATATTCGGCGATGGCCTGAATAATTTTAGCTAAATTGCCTTTTTGATTCAGAATATCCTCTTCAGCTTGGTCAATGCCGTAATCCAGCTGGATGATTTCTAATTTTGTCCGGTCAATATCATCTTCAGTAATATTAACTTCTATCTGTAATTTATTGATTTGGGCGTTGAAAATGGCAATTTGGTTATTCAGTGTTTTAATTTCTCCCTTTTTCTGATTGATAACCCGTTGGTACTCTTCGGCCTGTTTTTCCAGTTCGGCTCTTTTTTGCTCGGTCTGGCTAATCTGATCATTCAGGTCGTCAATTAAACCGCCTTGGCTAATAAGAGGCAGGATGAAAATAACTATTGCTGGTAAAAAAAACCAAAATTGACTAAATTTTTTGTTCATGCTCTTCTGTATGATATCATAGCAGTTTTTAGAAATTATATCAAAAAAAGAAGCCCTTTTTAAGATAGGCTTCTTTATTTAATCATATTGACCGCTTCTTTAATTCTTTTTAAGGTTCTTTTTTTGCCCAGTATTTCGGCTATTTCAAAGGGTCCGGGAGAGGCCTTCTGGCCGCTTAAAGCTACTCTCAAAGGCCACAGAAGTTCGCCAGAACCGTGTTTCTTGGCTAAAGGCATCAAACTGCTCTCCAGCGATTTCCGGTCAAATTTGTCCATTTTAGACAATATTTTCTCTAATATGTCAAGGTTATTTCCGACTTCCTTGAGAGTCATTTTTTTCCAAATAAGCAGCTCTTTAGGATAATCTAATTTATCTAAAAAGAAGAATTTAGTTAACTCCCCTATTTGGGAAAGTTTCTTCAGTCGTTCCTGCTCTAAGACGACTATTTTTTTAAGGTATTCGAAATTATTCAAAGGGTCGCCCTTTCGGACACGTCCTTGCTTTGCAAGAGCGTAATCCAAAATAGCAACCCTTTGAATCGTTTTTTCTAAATAAGGCAGGCATTTTTTGGTTAAATTGTCTAAATCCATTTGACGGATATAGTGGCCATTGAGCCAGTTCAGGCGCTGTAAGTCAAAAACAGCCCCTCCTTTTTGAACTCTTTCCAGAGAGAATTCTTTAACCAGCTCTTCAAGAGAAAAAAATTCTTTGGTCGTTCCCGGATTCCAACCGAGTAAAGCCATGAAATTAACCAGCGCTTCGGGCAAATAGCCTTCTTTCTTATACCAACTGACCGAAACCGCTCCATGCCGTTTGCTTAATTTGCTCTTATCTGGACCTAAAATAAGGGGCAAATGAGCGAATTGCGATTGAGAAAAGCCAAGGGCCCGGCCAATTAAAATCTGTTTAGGGGTATTGGAAATATGGTCTTCGCCGCGGATAATATGGCTTATCTTCATTTCATAATCATCAATAACCACGCTGAAGTTATAGAGAGGGGTTTTTTCATCTTTGGCAATGCTGATATCGCCCAATAAACGGCCGTCAAATTCCAAATGGCCGCGAATTAAATCGTCAAAAGATATCTTCTCATCCGGACAGCGGAATCTAATAATGCCCCCTTTTTTTGTTTTAGGCGGCTGGTCCTTATGCTGACAGAGATGACGCGGCCCTTCTCCCCTTTTCATCTGTTCTTCTTTTTCCCGGGTTAATTCCTCTTGAGTATGATAACACCAAAAGGCCTGACCTAAATCAAGCAGTTTTTTAATATATTTTTGATAAAGAGAAATCCGCTCGCTTTGCCGATAAGGCCCTTCGTCCCATTGGAGACCGAGCCATTTAAGATAATCAATAATCTCTTTCTCATATTTTTTTTCCGAGCGTTCAATATCGGTATCTTCAATGCGTAAAATAAACCGGCCCTTATTTTTCTTGGCAAACAGATAATTAAAAAGAGCCGTTCGGGCCGTTCCTAAATGCAGCGGTCCGGTCGGACTGGGCGCAAATCTAACTCTGATTGGTTGATTTTTAACCATATTATTTTCCCATTTCAATTAATTCCTGGCCGATTTTCTGGGCGGTTTCTGGTCGATAAAAATTTTGGGCGCTTTGTGACATTTTTTGAGCTAATTCAGGATTATTTAAAATCTGGTCGATTTTGCTTAAAAAAAGATTAGGGGTTAAATTATTTTGTTCAATAACCAGGTTAGCGCCGGCTTGGGCATAAGCGAAAGCATTTTCCTTCTGATGGTCGGAAGCGGCTTGGGGCAAGGGAATCAAAATGCTCGGCTTAGCGCAGGCGGCTATTTCGAAAATGGTTCCCGCGCCGGCTCGAGAAATAATCAAATCAGCCAAAAGATAAGCAGCCGCATACTGGACTTCATCTAAAAACGGATAAAAACGGTAATTAGTTGGTCTGCTTTGACCAATTTTCTTTTCAATTTGAGGGTAGTTTTTTGAACCAACCTGGTGAATGACTTCATATTTTTCTAAAAGCTGTGGCAGGATTTGCAGAATAAATTCGTTTAACGAATGGGCTCCCTGGCTGCCGCCTAAAATAAGGATGATTTGCTTTTGGCTGCTGATTTGAAAAAGCTTTTTAGCTTCCTCTTTTACTTCTTGACTGTCTGTCCGGCAAATTTGAATAATTTCTGAACGGACCGGATTGCCGACTAAGGCGGTTTTTTGAGGAGGAAAATATTCTTTTGTTGAATCAAAAGAAAGAGCAATTCTTCGGGACAATTTAGCCGCCCAGCGATTAGCCAGACCGGGAATAGTATCAGATTCGTGAATTAAGATAGGAATTCTATAAAGCCAGCCGACCAAAACAACCGGCATACTGCCGTAGCCTCCTTTGCTGAAAATAACATCGGGCATCCAAAAATAAAGATACCAAAGGGCCTGACACAAACCCAAGGGTATCTTGATTAAATCAAAAAGAGTCCAAATAGAAAAATATCGTCTCAATTTACCGGCCAAAATTGTCCTGGTTTTTATTCCTTCTTTCTCAAGCAGTCCCCTGGTCCAACCATTGGGCCCCAGGAAAAACATTTCTAAAGCAGTTTCCTCGGCTGGGCCAATCGGCGCCATTGATTGGGCGTAAATTTGTTTTAATTGTCTGGCTAAAGCAACAATGGGAAAGGTATGCCCACCGGTGCCGCCGCCTGTAAATAGAATACGCATAGTTTAGGAATTTAGGAGCTTCGCTCCTCAATCCTCAAAATTGAGGAGCGAAGCTCCTAAAAATTAAAAATCTATTCGTGGAGAGTGTCAATTAGTATATTTAGAAATATTAACTAAAATACCTAAACTAATCAAAGAAACAACCATGGCTGAACCGCCATAACTGATTAAAGGCAGAGGCAGGCCAGCTAAAGGAATTAGATTGGAAATAGAGGCCATATTGATAAAAACCTGAATGAAAAACCAGCCAGTAATGCTTCCGGCTAAAAGAAGGCCAAATTTATCCGGCGCCCCTCGGGCGATTTTTAAACCCCGCCAAGCTAAAAGCACAAATAAGACAACTAACAGACCAGCCCCGATTAATCCTAATTCTTCGGCGATAATGGCAAAAATAGAATCACCAATCGGTTCAGGCAAATAGCGCCACTTTTGAATGCTATGTCCTAATCCTAAACCGAAAAGCCCGCCCGAGCCAATAGCTAAAAGAGCTTGGTCAATCTGATAGCCGATGCCTTGAGGGTCCATTTCTGGATGAAAATAAACAATTAAACGGTTCATCCGGTAAACGGCCATTTTAATCAAGGCCAAAAAACCGACCGAAGACAGACCGGCAAAGCCCAAAAGGTAAAATATATTCAGGCCGGCCAAAAAATAAGCAATCAAAGCAATAGTTATTAGAATAAACAAGGCGCTAAAATCGGGCTGGGCCATCACCAATAAAGCAATTACTCCGGCAGCAACCAAAAAAGGGATTAAGCTTTGTTTAATTATTTGCCGTTTATCCCTTCCTTTTTTGCCTAACAGGGCGGCTAAATATAAAATAAAAGTCAATCTGACTAATTCAAAGGGTTGAAAAGAAAAAATTCCTAAGATAATCCATCTTTTGGCCTGGCCGGAGCCATAGCCTAAACCGGGAATGAAAACTAAAGATAGGAGAATAACGCTTAGAATCAATAAAGGAAAAGCAAACCTTTGCCAATATTTATAGTTAATCCGCTGAACGATAAAGAAAAAAATCAGGCCTAAAAGGACGCTAAATCCCTGGTGTTTTAAAAAATAATAACTTTCTTCAAAAATTTCCTGTGAAAGAACTATTGAAGGATTAGCTATAATGATTAAGCCAAAAGCAACGATAGATAAAATGAGGGAAATAAGAATATAGTCTGGCTGGTGCGCTTTCATAAAACATTGGGGGCGGCATTTTTAATTTATAGCTCATTAACCGCTTTATTGAACATTTCGCCTCTTTCAAATTCGTGTCTGAAAAGACCAAAACTGGCGCAGGCCGGCGACAGCAAAACAATATCATTTTCAACCGCTTTGGCTCTGGCCTTTAAAACTGCTTCTCTCATGCTGTTGAGAGGGTCAATTATTTCTAATCGGCTATCAGTTAAAACAATTCTATTTTCAACGGCTTGTTTTAGTTTAGGGGTAGCCGTTCCTTCCAAAAGAATCAAAACCTTTACCTTTTTAACCAATATTTCGGCCAAGTAGTCAAAATTTAAATCCTTATCGGCTCCGCCGGCAATCAAGATGATATTTTTCTTATTGGGAAAAGAAGACAGAGCCGCTAAAGTGGCTTCCGGGATAGTCGCCGTTGTGTCATTAATGTATTTGACCCGGTTAAGCATTTTAACCAATTCTAAACGGCCTTCTATTCCTTTGAATTTAACCAGAACTTTTTTTATTGATTTATTAGAAACTTGAGCTAATTTAGCCACGCTGACAGCGGCTAAAACATTATCAATATTATGCTTGCCCTTTAAGGCAATATCTTCCAAAGAACAGACTTCTTCATTTTGGAGCCCCGAGGCCTCAAGATTTGGGGCTTTCAGGCCTGAATCCCCAAAAAGAATTTTATCCCCCTTGACAAAAGCGGCTAAACGGGCTTTTCCTAAATCAGAAGTGCTCCCGTTGTCCTGGCTGTAGTAAAATACTTGCGATTTAGCTTGCTCGGCAAAATTTCTGACTACTCTATCGTCGTAATTGAGAATTAAACAATCTCTGCCTCGAAAAACATCTTGGTTGTTCTTGCGCGGCTTTTTTTTCTGCCAGCGAAAAATCTCTTTTTTATCTTCAATATACTCTTCAATGTTTTTGTAACGGTTGAGATGGTCCGGCAAAATATTGGTTATGACCGAACAGTGAGGGCTTCTCCGATGAGACCTTAAACCGGCCAATTGCCAGCTGGAAAGCTCCAAAACAACTAAACTGTTTTTGTTAATTTTTTTTAGCTTAGCCAGAACAGAGCTGCGGATATTGCCGGCCAAAATGACATCGCCGTATTTTTTAGCCAAAAATTTGGCAATTAACGTAACTACGGTTGACTTGCCCTTGCTGCCGGTTACGCCGATTATCGGCGCCGGACAAAGCTCAAAAAATATTCCGACATCTGTTTCAATGGGCACGCCGTGCTGACGGGCTATCTCCAGATACTTGGAATTGTCCGGGACAGCCGGGTTTTTAATAACTAAGTCAGTATTAATAAAATCCTCCGGCCGATGCTGGTCAAGAACGTATTTAATCGGTTCGCCTTTAAGCTTCTCCAAAGATTCTTTGAGTTCTTTTTTATTCCTTAAATCAGTCACCAGGACCTTAGCGCCGAGCCGGCTGAAGAATTTAGCTACGCCGACGCCGCCGCCATGCAATCCTAAACCGATAATCGTCACTTTTTTGTTCTTGAAATCGTTCATTTTATATTATCTTCTCAACAAAGACTAGGATTAAACCGATAGCCGCCATAACTCCGCCGATTATCCAAAAGCGCATCGTTATTCTTGTTTCCGGCCAGCCGATAGCTTCAAAATGGTGATGAATCGGCGTTGAGCGAAAAATCTTTTTATGGCGAATTGTTTTAGAAAGGAGCTGGATGATAACTGAAGCAGATTCAACGACTAAGACAAAACCAATTAGCGGCAATAAGAGGAAAGCGTTAGTGAGCATAGCGATAATTCCCAAGGTGATACCCAGGGACATAGCTCCGGTATCGCCCATAAAAAAACGGGCCGGGTGAATGTTAAACCAAAGGAAAGCCAACAAGGCGCCGATAATTACTCCGCAAAAAACAGCCAAATCCATTTTGCCTTGAGAAAAAGCGATAACCGCGTAAGCGCCAAAAGCGATTAAGAGAACGCCGCCGACTAAACCGTCCAAGCCATCGGTTTCGTTAACCGAAAAAGCCGTCGCCACTAAAACGAAAACAAAAAGAGGGATATACCACCAGCCGATATTAAAATCGCCGACAAAAGGAATATGAATTAAATCCCAATCCAATTTCCAAAAGAACCACCAAGCGCCAAAAGCGGCTATCGTTGTGTAAATCAAAAGACGATGGCGCATATAGAGTCCGCCTCCATTGGAACCCTTTCTAAAAACGCCCAACAAATCATCGCCCAAGCCAACCAAAGCAGAAGCGACTAAAGCGCCTAAAGGCAACAGAGTTTGGCTGCGATTTAAAAAGTTTATTTCTTCAAAAATAGTCCCTTGCCCGAGCTGGCTGGCCCACCAAAAAAGCAAGGTGATGACCAAAACGGTTCCCCAAACCAGAATGCCGCCCATAGTCGGCGTTCCTTCTTTTTTCTTATGAAGGCTGGCGAAAACAGGCGCCTTGGCAAACCTAATTTGCTTACCCAGATGATACTTTTCCAGAAAATGAACCAGGGCCGGCGTCCAGGCCAAAGCAAAAATAAAGGAAATAGCGGCCAGGCCTAAGATGCGAGAAAGATGAAAAATGTCTGGCATAGTATTAAGAATTATTGAAAAGTTTAAAATGAGACATTGGAAATCACCAGATATATGCTTGGTTGACCCAATTAATTAATTTTTCAGTTTCTAAAAATCTGTCTTCGGCTCCCAAAGCAACAATGATTAAACGGACGGAATAATCTTGGTCAAAATAGTTTTCCATTTTATCTAAAGTTTGCTCAATGACCAAGATAAGGCAACCCTGCGCTTCTTCGGTATAACCGGTTTTGCCGCCAATAATATTCGGCCATCGATTCAGTAACTGATTAGTGTTAATTAAATGATGGCTGATTGAATTGTCGGCCGAGAATAAATCAACGGCAGTTGTTTTGAGAATTTGCCAAAGAAGCGGCTGATTTAAAGTATATTTGACTAATTTAGCTAAATCAAGAGCTGATGAAAGATTAGCCGGCTGATAGCCGGTTGGTTCAATAAAACTAGTCTGGTTCAGTTCCAGGTCCCGGGCTTTTTTATCCATTAAATCAACCAAGTTCATCCCCTCTTCCTGAAAGGACTCTTCAAAAACAATAGCGGCATCATTGCTTGATTCCATTAATAGAATATAAAGAAGGTTTCTAACCGTAATTTTTTCACCAATAACCAACCCGCCGCTATCGCCGTAGGCTTTAACTGCCCTCTGGCTGACGACTGCTGTTTGGCCTAAATCCAAATTCTCCAAAACGATTAAACCGGTCATTAATTTAGTCAAACTGGCAACGGGCAAAACTTCTTCAATGTTTTTCTGGTAAAGAATCTTGTCTTTATCTGATTCAAAAACCAGAGCCGCTTTGGCTTTGACTTCCGGTTCATCAACGTTCCAATCGCGAATAGGCAGAAAATCAGGATTAACTCCCTGGCTGGCTGAAATAACAAAACTGGAAATAACATTGGCCAACCCGGGATGAAAATTGATTGATAAAGAACTTACTTCGGGCAATAATTCAGGAGATAACTGAATTTCTTCAAGATTGACTTGTTCTGACGGCTGACCGAATAAAAAATTAAGCGGATTAAGCAGAACAAAAATAGTTGTCAAAAATTTAATCAACATTTTATTAATCAGGAAGATATTTTTATGCCTAATTCTTTCAACTGTTCCGGGCTGACCGGACTGGGCGCTTCCATGGTTAAATCGCGGCCATCGCCGCTTTTGGGAAAAGCAATGACCTGGCGGATGCTCTCTTCGTTGAATAAGAGCATCAATAAACGGTCTAAACCAAGAGCAATACCGCCGTGAGGCGGCGCCCCGTATTCAAAGGCCCGCAAGAGATGACCGAATTTTTCGTCTATTTCATCCTTGGTTAAGCCGACCATCTTGAATATCTTTTCTTGAATCTCCCGTTGATGGATTCTGATACTGCCGCCGCCGATTTCGTGGCCGTTAAGAACTAAATCATGCTGCCATGAATGAACCTGAAGAGGTTCTTTTTCTAATAAAGGTATGTCTTTTTTTTGAGGAGCGGTAAAAATATGATGACAGGAATCGTATCTTTTTTCATCGCTGTTCCATTCAAAAAGAGGCCAATTTAAAATCCAAACAAAGGCTAATTCATTGGGGTCTTCTTTATTCTCTCTCAAATCCGGTTTATCGGTGCCGTATTTTTTAATCGCTTCCTGATAATCCAATCTCAAAAAAGGATTAAAGGTTAATTTTTTAGATAAGCTCCGGTCAATTTCAACCAACTTTTTGACAACTTTAAGCATCATTTTTTCAATCAGCTTTAAGATATCTTTTTGCCGGACGAATGACGCTTCAACGTCTAACTGGCTGAATTCCGGCTGACGGTCGCCGCGCAAATCCTCGTCGCGGAAACAGCGGGCTATTTGAAAATATTTTTCCAGACCGGCGACCATTAATAATTGCTTTAATTGCTGGGGAGCTTGAGGCAAGGCGTAAAACTGGCCGGGATGAATTCGGCTGGGCACTAAAAAATCCCTGGCTCCTTCCGGCGTTGACTTGGTTAAAATAGGCGTTTCTATTTCAATAAAACCCTTCCTGTCCAGATAATCCCGGATGATTTTAATGACTTTATGCCGCCAGACCAGATTATTCTTCATTCTCGGCCGCCGCAAATCCAGATAGCGGTATTTTAAGCGAATCTCCTCATTGGCTTGTTTCTCCTGATTAATCTCAAAAGGCGGCGTCTTGGATTTATTAAGAATTTTCAGCTTATTTACCTCTACTTCAATCCGCCCGGTCGGCAGTTTGTCATTCTCCATTTTTCCCGGCCGCTGATTCACCTTTCCCTCAACTCTAATAACCCACTCCGGCCGTAAAGAATTAGCTGCTTGGTAAAGAACTTTATCCTTAGGAGTAAAAACCAATTGGACCAAACCGCTTCTATCTCTCAAATCAATAAAAATAATTTGGCCGTGGTCGCGGCGTTGATGAACCCAGCCGGTCAATCTAACTGGCTGGCCTATTTCCTTAATTGTTTCAACGGCTAAAAAACGTTTCATTTATTTTAATATTTTTTATTTAATGATTTTTTCTATTCTGGCGAGCAATTCGGTTGGCGTTAAATCGGTCTTGACAATATAATCATTGGCTCCCAATTTCAAACCTCGATTGATTTCATCTGTCTGGCTTAGATTAGAAAGGATTAAAATAGGAATTTCTTTAGTTTGTTCGTCTCTTTTAAGCTTACTCATTACCTCGTAGCCGTCAACTTCAGGCATTAAGATATCCAGAATAATTAAGTCCGGTTTCTCCTGCTGGGCCAGAATTATTCCCTTTTTGCCATTGGAGGCGGCCAAAACCAAATAGCCGGCTTTTTCAAAACAGCTTTGATACATTTCCAAAAGAAATTTCTCGTCCTCAACAATTAAAATTTTCCTTGCTTTTTTAGTCATCTTATTTAGATAGAATTTTTTTGTTTTTTAACTATTACGGCAACAGTTCTTATGTTTTTCGCCTTTCTTCGCCTAGTTTATCTTTTTTCTGTAGGCGTAATTTCTATTTGAGAGCCTAATTCAAGATATTGAGCAATAGATTGATTCGTTTCGATTAGCGTAAGATTACTTCTATTATATCATAATATTGTTTTAAGAGTAAATTATAAAAAAGCCATCATTGAATATTAAAATGATGGCCTTAGCATTTAAATGTTATATTTTCAGTTTGTTAATTTTTCAGAATCCAACTACTGGGCATTGGGCCACCAGATTTATCGTAAATATATTCAACCAATTTCTTAAGAATCACCTTTTTCTTTCTAATATCGCTTTCTTCATAAAAATTTCTCATACGGTTCGCGAATTTAACATCTAGTCTTTCCAGGGTTTTCATCATTTCGTTTGGCTGACGAAAAAACGCTCCATTTATTTTAAGGAATAATTCCAAGATGTTATTTATTAATAACTGGCTATCTAGGCCGAAAGATAGATAATCTTTATTTTTTATGTCCCGTTGTACTTCGCCCCAAAAATCATCTATCGAGTATTTATGCATTAAAATTTCGCCATTTTTGCATTTAGTTTTCAGTTCTAGATTATTTTTAGCAGTTCTCTGAATCTTTTCTAAGTCGTTCATTCTTTGAAACAAAATTTTACCATACGCCAACATATGTGAAGTATTTCTTCTTACATTGTTTCTATCTTCCTTGAGATAATTTCTGGCTTCTTTTATGGTATCTGAAATGATGTCAATTCTTACTTTATTGCTCACAAAATTCTTGCGCGAGAATTTGTCTTTTTTCCTTAATAGAATATAAATATCGATATCGGAATACTTATCAAATTTATTCCTTGTTGCTGACCCGAACAGCATAATTCCCAAGACATTTCTGTCTTTTTCATATCTTCCGATTATATTTTTAGTGATTTTTTGAATAATTTTGTTCATATAAATAAAATAGGGCTAAGGAAAGTGTATCATATTTCTTTAGCCCTGTGAAATTGTTGTATCCGTCCATAACATATTGGACTTTTCAGGCGTTAATTTATCAACGCGGGAAATTTTAATTGATAGATACATATGCGACTATTAAATTATTCTCATTTTAACAAAAGCAATTTTTTTATCTCGTCTTCTTGGCGATAATAATCATCGCTGAACTATCAAACCAATTATCATTTTTTCTTGCCATGTGTCACAATCTATATTTATCTGTCAAGTTTTGTGCTTTTCTTTAACCGGCAATTCAAAACAGAAAGTGCTCCCTTTGTTTTTGCCCTCGGATTCTACCCAAATTCGGCCGCGATGAGCTTCAACTAATTTAGCGGCTAAATAGAGGCCTAAGCCGGTTCCTTCGGTATGCATTTTGGTCACTCCTCTGCCCCGGGAAAACTTTTCAAAAAGCGTCGTCTGTTCTTCTGCTGAAATGCCGACACCGGTATCCTCAATGCTGAAAATAACTTTGTTCCTTTCGGCTTTAAGTTTAATAGTCGCCCCGCCTTTTTTGGTATAATGAATAGCGTTGTCAATCAGATTTTGAATGACCTGTCTGATTTTTAAAGAATCGGCTTTAACCTCGGGCAGCGCCTGAGCCGGCTGAACATATTTTAAATAAAGTCCTTTTTTCTCGGCAAGCTGGCCAAATTCTTTAACTATATTCTGAACTAATTCATCTAAATCTAAACTCTTAAAATTAAATTCTAAGCGGCCTGATTCAATCCGGGAAACGGTCAATAAGTCTTCAACTAATTTAATTAATCGCTCGTTGCTGGTATATACTTTCTCTAAATGTTCCTTTTGTTTTTCACTGACCCCTCCCCAGGTCCCTTCTAAGAGCATTGAGATATATCCTTTGATAATGCTTAAAGGCGTTCTTAATTGATGAGAGGCCAAAGAAATGAATTCCGATTTGGCTTTATCTAATTGCTGGAGCCGGATATTGGCTTCTCTTAATTCTTTGGTCTGGCGATTGACTTCTTTCTGCAGAGTTCTGGAAAAATCTTTCATTTTTTCATAGAGACGGGCATTTTCAATGGCAATGGCCGCTTGGGCGGCAATGGCTTCCAGGGTTTTGATATCTTCATCGGTGAACATATCGCCCGACCTTTTCGCTTTTAACAAAAACAGGCCGACCAACTTATCTTTAACCGATAAAGGAACGACTAAGGCGGCTTTGAGTTTTTCCAATTCTCTAACCAAAAGAAAACTCCGAGCAGACTGGGGTTTCTCGGCGTATTCTCTTTTTAATTCTTCCAAAACCAGAACCTCTCCTTGTTTTTTGAAGTGAGCGGTTATTTTCTTTAAAGCTTTTGGCAAGGACTTGCCTTGGGCTGAATCCCCTTCCAAAATAACCACTTCTATCTTTTCCACTCTTAAAGCCCGACCAATTTGCTCTCTTAAAATGTTAATAACTTTATCTAGCTCCAAAGTCCGCGATAAAATATCGGAAATATCGGCCATTAATTCTTGGGGACGATATTCACCTTTGAATAAGAAGGTATCGGTCGTTTTCCTTAACCAGTCATAAAGCGGCCTGAAGCCGATAGCCACCAAAAAAGCGACAACCAAACCGCCAATGATTTGAGTTTTAAAAGTATAGACGCCGCCGAAAAGCACCCAGCTTAA
>Ga0210057_1004655_pt1 | contig 18071 bp, 31 predicted proteins | sample CryGeyCG2114_010_2_FD_183968 | JGI IMG/M metagenome (GOLD analysis project Ga0210057, IMG submission 183968) | Groundwater microbial communities from aquifer - Crystal Geyser CG10_big_fil_rev_8/21/14_0.10 (SPAdes) (version 2) | ecosystem: Environmental > Aquatic > Deep subsurface > Groundwater ...
TCTCAGGCCAACAGCCAAAGAGATCCAAGACTTGTTCGATACTTACCGCAAGGTTGATCTTGCGGTCGGCTTTGACTCTTGCAGTTCTTGCGCTTTGAAGCACCACGCGCCTAAGGAATTGTTACAGGCTTGCGATGGAGGTCTGTTCTCCATGTTCATTGACGGCGTTGCCCAGGAATTCAGCCAATGTTCTTTCTTGCAGGGAACGCCATTCGGTGATATAATGCTGAATGAAGTCTGGAGCGAGATGCCCCACGTCTCGCGGTGTTGTTATGCCGCAAAGGAATTCTCATGAATGAAGAGCAGAAAAATGTTGTCGCAGGATCAAGCATCTGTTCCTTGATGGCGGGATTTTTCTTGGGAGTTCTGGCGACCGGAGGACAAACCTTTGCTGTGGTTCCGATGTTGGCGACGATGGCTGTGCTCAATATTTGGTGGAGCATCGGGTATTACCTCCACATCAGCAAAGGCCAGCCGGACAAAGACCTTGCATCGAACAGTTGGCTCTGGCCGCACACGCTGTTGACGAAGAAAGCCGAACTGAAGCTGAAAGAAAATCAGAAAAAGCAGGAAGAGCAGAGAGAAATCGCCGAGATTTTGTTTCCTCAAAGATTGCCGGGTCTTGACGACCAAGAGAGGAAACTGGAGACAGGATAATGCATGTAAGACTTGGACATGTGACGAACAGTTCATCAACAAATCATATTCTGATGTGGAAGGGCGCAAAAGACGACCTGCGAAGGTTGCTGCTTGCGCATGCCGAAAAGTTCCCCACAGGCTCAGCTTGGCTCGAAGTTGGAGAAGTCACCGTTGACGAGATTGTGAATGCTTTCTGTGATCTTGCGGAGCGCATTGAACCAGCCGAAACCTTCATCGCCCAGCTTGAATCTCAGGTCGAACACTATGAAGAGAAAATCCAGAGACAAGCAGACGAAATCGCCAATAAGATCCAAGAAGGCGAGAAGCGCTGGATCAGCAACATCCTCGAATGGGAAAGAGAATACTTAGAAGAAGCACAGAGAGACCTAGAGGAATCTCAAGGGTTTGATTGGCGCATTGAAGTGGGGTTCGGCGACAATCACGGAGACTACTGTGGAGGCGCACTTGGGAATATCATGGATTATGAAGGAAGACACATCAACATCAGTGAGCCAGGATTCAGATACAAAACAGAACAAAACCGATGAGGAACCCAAGCCCTCTCCGGTCAAAGAGCTGTTTCAGGACATCGCCAAGGAACTGAAAGAAAACTTGGTCGATGCGGTCTGCAACTCCGTCAACGATACGGCGAAGAAGAAGATCAAAAAGTCCTTGAAGAAGAAAAAACCCGGAGAGGACGAGGGAGACTGAGATGGATGTTTACACACATTTACTGAAAGAACCTCCGAAAGACCCAGACCCCTTGCCTTGCCGAAAGTGTGGATCAAACAAAGCTCGCCTCGGAGATTGCGGCTACAGTTCATTCAATGTATTCATGGGCGAATGTCTGGACTGTGGGTTTAAGGTGATGAACACCTGCGGTTGTATGCCAGACAGAGCAAGCTTGATCCGAATGTGGAACTGGAATAACACCGAAGAGGCGGGCCTGCGTGAGACACTGAAGCAAGTTCTCGAAAAGCTCGAAGAAAACAAGATCACAGCAGAGGGGGCTAAAGATCTGTTACGTCAAGCTATCGAAGACGAAAAGAGGATGGATGCGGAATGAGCTATTCAATGGAGAAGACGGAAGAACAAGAGCGGCGATTGTCTGAAGTTTTGGACAAGCTGACGGCCTTCTGTCAGGAAAACGATGTCGAAATCGCAGCTTGCTCCTGTAGTGACACATGTGATTTTATTCAACTCAACATCTCAACTGGAACCCTGAACATCTTGAGCAGAAGTCGTAGTCTGCCTTTGTTTAACGCCGCCCGGAAGTTCAACATCTGCTCAACAGTCTGCCCCAAATGTCTCAGGTTCACGACAGGTCTCCCCATTTTCCCCCAGATACCCCCAAATGGCCACAGAGAGATGCACATCCTCCCCCAATGTCCCCCAAAGATGAAAGGCCAAACTTGAGCGGGGAGACCGCTGGGCGTCCTGGAAGATAAGATTTCAAGCTTTTGGCAACTGTCTGGGAGCCGCTTTCTTAAAAATAGCACAGCGCCAGGAGAGCTTCAGACGAGCCTGTTTCAGAATGGGGACGAATGGGGGAAACCGAAAATCGAGCAACTGCAAACTAAAGACTTGTTGTTTGCAAAGATTCTGCGATAGCAAGCTGAACATTCTCATTCGTGTACATGCATGGGGCCATCGCGAGACGGGGCTGGGATGGCGTTTCCGAATTTCGAGGGCTTGACATGTGGGTTCGCGTGTGGTACAATGGGGACAATTGGGAGCCTATGGGTTGAAGTTGTGGAGCCACATGACGGAGGAGCAGGTCTCTCAGGTCTTCAATGGGGGTTTGAGGGCGGATCCTGAGCGGAGTCTGGAGGATCATCCCTTCGCGTTCAGTTATGGGTGGATGGTGGGGCAGATGGAGCGACGGGTTGGGCCGAGGCCGGAAGGTGTCGTGTTGCCTGTGTGGGCGTGGCATTCATTTTGGGGGCGGAACAAGCGGCCAGACCTGCGGGTTTCGAATTTCACAGGTTACGATGATTTCATGGTAACCTTGGACATCCCTGACGAGCGCATTTTGCTGTCTGATTTCGGGTTGTGGCATTATGTATTGAACAACTGGTATTTGCCCATGAATCAAGAGGAGGCAGACAGCATTGAGCATGAAGCTTCGTATCCTCACGAACCTTGGGAAATTGCATATGAAGGGCGTTGGAGGGAATTGGAATCAGAGATGGGGAGGTTTAGGGCTTGCGGCCGAGCGGCGTTTGAGGTTTACGGTTCGTCGTGGGAGCAGATTTTTCTGATGGGGGAAGAGAGGTATGTTGTGGAGGGGATTTGCGATGATGAGCCTGAGATTCAGGCGACGGTTTGGGAGGTTGTGGCTGGAGATGTTGTTGAGGTGAAGAGGATAAATCGGCGGTCTCGTCCGAATGATGTCCGAGCGGGCGAAGAGAGGGATTCTCGGAATACAGAATTTCGAAGGAATTTTCCGAGGTCGGAGGAAGAAGATGCACAGGCTGAGATGGTGGAATTTGGGAGGCAATTGTTTGATCACTAGGGAAAACGAACCTCTATATAGTTTTTCATGCCTCGCAAACCCGCATTCCTTCGTTGAGGTTTGAAATTACCGGGGATCAAACATCATGGATTTTCGAGAAGCGGCTGAGGAATTTTTTCACCGATATGCAGAGGAGCATGGGTGGGGATATGGGGGGATTGATGATTTTTTTGAGCTTAAAGCCACTGAGGGGTGTGTTAATGTTATTTTGATATTTAGTGACAAGTGGACTTGTCGTGGTAAGTGGGTTAGTTTGGAGATTTTTTCTCCGGATCGGGGACTTCGCGTGGATTTGATTCAAGGAGGGGAGAGTCCTGAGAGTTGTTTTTTGGCGTATGAGGGTTATGCAGAGGTATTGTTTCGGTTTGAGTTTTCCGATGGAGAGATTGGGGATATAGATTTTAGGGAATACATTTTGGATAATCTGTTGGCGACGGTATATGAAGTCGATCTTGAATGAATTCTAGAATCCGAGTCAATTTGGGGTTGAAAACTGGGGGTTGACAGGGGGGCGGTGGAGGGATATAATAGAGCTATGGGAAGCGAGGCCCACGTCAGGGCTTCTGAAGGGCTGAGCAGGCCCTATCGGGGAGCTACCGACCCTGAAATTTGGGGCTCCGGTTATTTTGATGAAAACTGCTCTGAGTGAGGCGATGGTGGAACAGTCGCGTTGCAATAGAAACTTATTGGTGATATAGTCCCGCTCTATCGCAGGAGAGGAGCTTGCGATGAAGGAAAGCTCTGCCGCAAGAGATCAGTGTGCGGTTTTGAAAGATTGACCCTCCCCCCGCAAGGGCCAGGGGATCGACCGATCCCCTGGCGACGCTTTCTGAGGAAATTCCAAACTCCACTCCTCAGGAAGCGTTTTGGGTATTGTTCTGTTGAATTTTCGCCACGAGGTATTCCTCGAAATCTTCTGCTGTAATTTCGAGGATGTAATTGATCCATGCATTGGGTTCGAGGTGAACGTCGTGACCATCCAGGATTGCGCGTTGTTTCGCTTCTTCCTGGGCGAAGGTTTTGAATTGTGCTTTGTGCCGCAAAAGTTCCACTGTTTTTCGGAAGTGGAGTTTGAGGGCAGAGGTGAGCATTTTGCGATGCAATTGGTCGATCAATTGTTCAGCGGTCATGGGGGTGGTCCTGGGTGGAGGAACGGGCCGGGGCATTCGCGATTCGGTTCCTCGCGGCCCGTTCCTCAGGGGGATGCTGGCATGATATCATTGGTTGTGATGGATGTCAAGGGGCGAAATGAATTCAAAGAATCGAGGGATCAATTCGTCCAAGGGATTTCGACGTTGGCTTTTGACCAAGAGGCCCAAGCTGGGACTGGCTCACCTTTTTGGATGATGGCGACCTGACGGTCTTGGGGTTCATCTTTCTTGGGTCGGCCGATTTTCGGTTCTTTGTCCGTGACCACCATGAACTTTTTGGCATGGGGGTTTTTATCTGGGTCGGTCCAGATGGACAATTTGGCGCGGACATCTGAGGCGACGCCATCCTGGCCTGAGCATTGGTCCTGGACATTTTCGATGAGGTCTTTGATTTGGACTCCGTCGGGGCCAAAGTCGGCGAGTGTTTTGAATATTCGTTCTGTTCGAGTTCCTTCTCGGAAGATCGATTTCTGCTTTTCCATTATATCAGTTCTCCGTTTTATCGTATTGTGTTAAGGCTTGCAATTCAATTCCGTTTGATTCCAGAATTTCGAGCACTTCATCAAGTGGGCCGATGAGAATTTCCACATCGGTGCCCATGGCTTTGTAAAAGCTAACAGTTTGGTCTAGGATGTCCTGGGCTTGATCTGAGTCGCAGGTTTCGCAGAGGAGAGAGTCTTTGCTTCTGTCGTTAACGATGATACAAACTTTTTCCATGATGGATATTTCTCCAGATCCTGTCCGAGCTTGGCGACCAGTTCGAATGCCTGAAGCGCCGCGACCAGTTTGGGCTGGGATGAAATCATGGATGGAGAGAGGTTGATCAAGCTCAGTGCTTCCTGGGTTCTATGTTTGATCAAGTTCAGGAGCAACCATCTGGTTTTGACATCTTCAGTCCAGCCTTTGCCTGCTGTTTGGGCGTAGACGCAGTGCTCGAAAAGGGTCGGCAGGTGCCAGATGTCGGGAGAATCCGTATCTTCCTGACTTTGTGGCACTCTGATCTTCTCAAGTCGTTCAGCGAAGTCCTTCAAATCCTCAATGATTGGGGAGTCTTCGGACACGTTCATGCTTGCTGCCATTTTGAGGCGGGCGCGAATTTGTGAGATGGGGATCAGAATTTGGTCAAAGCGTTGTTCGATGGTTCTGGTCCATTTGTAGTAAGCTTGAGGGTTGAAATCACTTTGCATTGATCTTCTCCACTCTCAGAATTTCATGTTTGGCGACGGTTGACTTGACGACGGGCGGATCTTTTTCGTCTTGTTTGCGGCGTTTGGGTTGAAACTCAAGCTTGATGGTTTCGGAGGAGATGCTGATGATTTCGCCTTCTTCGCCGACGACGCCGCCTTCTCGGGGTTTGACGTAAGTAATTCTGACGTAGGTTCCTGGATCGGGGATATTCATTGGTCGTTCCTGGTGATATTCCATTCGGAGTTTGTGCTCACGATTGCGAGGAGTTCTAATGGACAGTCTTCGATCTTTGCATAGATCTTGGTATATGAAGCACAGTCAAAAACTTCGATTTCGTCAGCAAAGAAGACGACATGTTTTGGGTCGGGGTAATCCTGGATTCGGATGGTCCACTGGTCTCTGTCTTCTGGCATGTCATTCATCATTTTCTCGCGTGATCATCCACATGTAATTCGAGGAGAATTCTGCGACGACCAAACTTTCATCCTTTTCATTGGTGAGCACCAATCTGATGCCCCAGCCGTTGTTGGTAGCAGTGAGATTTTTGCCTTCGAACTCGTCGAGGAACACATCGTTGACGCTAACACTAAATCTTGCCATACTGGCCTCCTGGCCTTATTATATACAGAATCGGGAAAAGTTTCAAGTAAAACTGGGAGGGGATTTCTCCCCTCCCAGCGCGGGGTTGCTACCAGGGGGCTTGCGCCCCCGGCGGGACAGGTCTCTGAGAGCCCCTGGTGGCCCGCTGAGCAGTCTGCTCTGCCTTATTATATCCAATGGGGGGTCAGCATGCAAGCGGGGCTTAGAACGGCTGCTAGGGGGTGGTGTTGGTGAGCTTGCGAAGCTCGTCCTGGGCGCTGAGGGCTTCGTTACGCCATCCTTCGGACACCCAGAGCCAATAGACCGCGAAGAAGACCCAGCAGGCCAGGGAGAAGTCGTGAGTGAGCAAGGCGAGGATAAGCCGGACGACAGCGATGAGGGTCAAGACAAAGAGGTAAGGGAATTCATTGCTCATGTTTGGTTGATAGCTTTCCAGTTTACGAAGCCACCTTTACCATCAAACTCTTTCAGTTCTTCAATGAATTTCCGTTGAAGGTTGGTGACATACTCATTGAAGAGTGATTGGAATTCCTCGGGCGAAAAGACTTGTTCGGGATGTTCCACGGTCATATCAGTGTTGTGTTGTTTGCGGCCAGGGAGCGGAACGAGAGAGAAACCTTCCGGCTCGATCTTGATGAGGGATTGGATCAGACCGTCGCCCGTGATGCAGCCGAACTCGCCTTCGAGGCCGAGGGAGTGAGCGGTACGGGTTCCCATACAAGGTGTAACGCCGAGGAGCCACTTCTGGAAATGCTCGGCGCGGGCGTTCATGGCGGTGAAGCAAGCTTCCTGTTCGGGAGTCATGTTTTGCTGCCTTTCTAAGGAAGGTGTGGGATTCGAACCCACGGCCCGCACGAAGCGAGCGACAGCTTTCAAGGCTGTTCCGATAAACCGGACTCTGGCAACCTTCCAGGGAGGAGAGACGATGCTGAGCGTCGAACTCTCCACGGTGAGGGTGGGATTCGAACCCACGGCAGAGGGGATCCCCTGCGACGGTTTAGCAAACCGCTCCTTTCGACCTCTCAGGCACCTCACCAGATGCACGGAAGATACAGGATTTGAACCTGTGCGGGACGCAAGCCCCGGCCATGGTTTAGCGGACCAGCCCCTTACCAAGCTCGGGCAATCTTCCAGGATTCCAATTATATCCCCCTGCCCCCGAAACGTCAAGAGGGCAGGGGGAATTTGTTTAGCCATAGGCGATGGGATCGGCAGGCGGTGGAGGAGGAGTCGGGTCCTTGTACTGTGGAGGTTCGACCGGCTTCGGGACGAAGCTGGTGGACATGAGCGGTTCGCCGTGGTTGTATGACACAGTGGTCAAGTACAACCAACCGCCAGGGACCTCCATTCGCTTAACGCGAATGACTTGGCCGAAATGCGAAAGATCTGTCTCCACCAATTCGAAGCTGGCCATGTCGTTCTCCTTCAATCACGCAGATCTTCTGGTTCGAGCCGTTCGACGGGTTCGGCCTCGGGCTTGAACCGCAGGTCTTCCTCGTCCAGAGCTTCCAGGACCCCGACAATCAGGGTTTCCTGTTTCTTGTTCTGGCCGACCAGGACTGTGAATTGTTTGCCAATGATCAGTTGGACCTGAATTTCGGATCGGTTGCTGATGTTCCTCTGCCCGGCAGCGTCGGACCACCTGACGCGGTTGTAAATCCGCATCAAACCCTTGTCGGTGTTGACCAGGGCGTAAAGCTCACCAGCATAGGCCGCACGGTGGCGGTTGTTGCTTCGGCTGCGGGGCTCATGTCCGGGGACGTAATCCTCGACGATGTTCTTGACGGTGATCGTCTCGGGCTGAGGGGTGTCGCTGATGACCAGCCGCGAGCCCCTGTCGCCGATGCCCCCGAAGAAGGCCGAGGTTATCGCTCCCAGGATGGCGATGATCGCGATGACAACCAGCAGTTCGATCAGGGTGAAGCCCTTTGCGCGTTTCATTGGAAGAGCCTTTCTGCGAGTTCGCTTTCAGAGTCGGGGACAAAAGTCGTTGTGAAGTCATTGTTACATCGGAAATTGTATTTGGTGACTTCGTAGCTGTAGTACAGCCAGCCCCCATCGACCTTGATTCGGGTGACGAACATATACCGATGTTGGGTCAACTCGGCAAACCCGACCACTTCATCCGGGAGCAAGGGGTCAGCTTTCCACTGCTCGACCGGCTGGGCTGTGACAGGATCCAGCCCTGCGTTGATCCTTGCCTTCTCCCGTGCCATGTGAAAGACGGGGAAGAGGATCGCGGCGAGGACGGCGAGGGTGGCGATCACGACCAACAGTTCGATCAGGGTTTGGCCTCGTTTGCGTTTCATTGGACGACTCCAGTCGGAACCTCGTCATAGACGACGACGAAGACTGCATCGCCCCAACTCTGCCGCATTCGATAGATCCAGCCGCTCGGGGTTTCCAGCCGCGAGGTGTTGACTTCGACCCCCGCCAAGTTGTCCCACCCCAGGTCTTCCCACGGGGCGACCTTCTGCGGAATCTCGGGCATGGCTTCAGCGGCCACCCGTCGCGGCTCTTTGGAACATCCTGCGCAGAGCAGGAGCAGCATCGTGAAGATCAGCTTGCGCATGTCATCCTCCTGTGGTACACTGCGGAGATGATAACACCAACGGCAGGATATGTCAAGGCCCGCCGCCCTTTCGGACAGCGGGCCTTGACGGTCAGACGGTCAGACGGACTAGCCCTGCGCCTTCCGGCCGGGAGCCGCCGCGAACACGAGGTCCTTGCCCTCGGTCAGCACCTCGCCGCTCGCGATGTCGATCACGCAGGTCTCGGCCAGCCGGTCCCCGATGACCTCGCGGTACGCCTCGCCGCGAAGCTGCTTGATGCCGCGACCAGTCCACGAACCGAGATTGGTATCCTCGGCCATGACCGGCTCCTTGGTCTCGCTCCAGACCAGACGCGAAACGTCCGGCTTCGTGCCCGTCGCCTTGCGACCGGCCTTCGGCAGAACGGCCTTCAGCGTCTCGACAGCGGCCTTCGCACCCGCCTCGATGGCGGCGATGGCAGCCTTGACCTGCTCCTCGTCGGCGACCTCGAAGCCACCGTTCGACTTGATCAGACCGCTGGTCTCCATCTGGTAGCCGGTGGCGAGGTCGTTGCGAGCATCGACGTAATCCGTCGCGGCCTGCGCCAGCGCGGCGCTCGTCTCGGTCGTCTTGGCGGTCAGGTTCTCGCTCGCGGCGGTCAGCGCGGCGGTCAGCTTCTCGTTCTGGCTCTGAGTCTTACCCATTGTTTTACTCTTTCCGGGGCCGTGCCCCAAGTCTCTCGGTTGGTGTCGGTCGGTTGGGCTTTGCTCTCGCTCCGTCCTTCCTCCGACACGACTATCTTACCACCGAGCCGCAGAAGAGTCAAGCACTTTCCGAAAAAAGATCCGGAAGATTTTAGAGGGGCGCGATAACCCGCTCACTGAGCCAGTTTCAGCAGAGCATCCCGAATGTCTTGTCCGTCGATTTCATTTCCGACCAGATCCCAGCAGCTATGAATTCCTTCCGATGGGCGGGCGAACAACTCGACGAAGGTGTTGTCCGGCCCCATCAGTTCCTCGATGCGCTCGCGGGCCTCTGGCGGCTTGGCTGAATGCCGCATCACCGGACAGACCAGGGCCTCGGGCATCCCCATAGAAGGATCTAATGCAACGTCTTCGCCAGCTTCATGATCCCAGAAGACGGAGTGGACGCCCTTGCTGTCGCGCTTGGGCTTGCCCCTGGTCGCCAGGATGCAGAACTCTGAATTCTGGCGGGTCCAATAGCCCATTCCCCAAAACACGGTGTCGGTTGCCTTCTTGTTCGTTTTGACCCAAGTGAACGCGATGGTTTTGAATTCGAAGCCCCAAGCCTTGACAACTTCGAGCGCTTCTGGTAGCATGGAATTGCAACCCCAGAGGAAGAGGGTCGCGTCGTCGGCTGCGATGCTTTCGACGGGCAGAGCCTTGAGGGCTTCGAGGTCGAGGGTGGGATAGTGGCTCGCGGCTGAACGCCCTGAGCCGGTATCCTCAGACCAAACGCGGAAGGACCAGGGCGGGTCCGCATAGATGACGCTGTACTTTTTCATAGCACAGGCATTATAACATCCGGGGGATCAGTCGAAAACTCTATTTTCGAGGAAAACGATTCTCAGAATTTGCACCCAAATATAAGCATGTAGATCTTCATGAGGATCAATTGAGGACATTGACATCATGGTGGCGGAATTTCAGCGAGGTTTGCTGAGGTCAAATTCCAGACGGAGACCGGCCTCGTTGGACTGGATGGAATTCAATCTCAATTTTCGGGGGAGGAATTTGATGTCCAGTTTGTCCCAGACGAATTCGTTCATGAGATGAATGTTGATGGACTCTTTGGTTTTCTCAATCAGGATGTCCTGTTTGGGAATTTCGAGCTTCGCAGCGATTCGATCCCGAGCCAATTCCAAAACCCATTTCGGGCGGAAAGCCCAGGCGGCTTGCAGCCATTCGTTTTCCAGGACGAGGCTGTCCATGGGAATTGAAAAAACGAGGCTCTGCGCAGAGGGGCGAATTTCGAGGCAGCCGGAAACAGAAGAAACGCTGAAGAAGAGACGCCCTCGAAAGAATTCCAGACGTTCGATGATTTCGAATTCCCGTTCCAGGTCATTTAGGTTGTTCTGGATGTCTTGGGCTGAGATTTCGAGGACGACCACGGCACATTCTCCAGGTCCATTGTACAGCACCGGAAGGGATCTGTCAAGCTCCTGGAGAATACAATGTTGAGGCAGGAGATGAAATTCAGGAAAGAAGCTCAAGGTTTGTTCACCAAGGACATCAACACAGCACCATCCAATTTGGAAAGCAACAGAAGTGGCACATGGGGTCCACTGAACATTTCTTTGTCTGTCGAACGGACGGCAATAATTGATTCAGATGAAGCTCAACAGTTGATCAACGATTTCCAAAACTGGGAACAAGGGGACATGTCTGGTCCTCCTCCTTTGGGGTATGCAGCTTTGTATGTCCCATCCAGAGAGCGTGAAAGATTTGGCGGCGAAGGTTTATACCAAAACATCAACAAACTTTATGCAATCCTGGAAGAGATGAAGGAATTGAGGGACAACACGGGGATGACCAATCGGCTGATTTCTCCAGATGGATATCCGACGGTTGACCAGCAGCAGATCGAGACTTTGGTACAGCACTACCAAAACTATATGCAAAATCTGCAATACGCCACGCCAGCGAATCAACAACAGCAGCAAATGCAGACATGGGCCATCCAGGACTGTGAAGCTCGCATCAGGATCCTGGAGTGGATGTACCAAAAGATGGAAGAACCAGAGTTTCAGCATCTCATATCCAAATTTGACACGGTGGAGAGGGACGGCAAACCATATGTTCGAATCCAAATCAGTGAAAGGGCATCGCCAGCCCTGGTGAATGTTTTCCTGGCGCGGCTGGGGCGCTTCCCTGCGGCCCGCTCGATCATCTCTTGGTTCCAGGGCAAGCACCCATCCCAGCAGTCACCCACAGCGCCCCCAGGGCCTCCACCGCCTCCAGGGCCGGGGCCGGGGCCATAATTGCCAAACCCTCCAGGAAACCATTCCTGGAGGGTTTGCTTTGCGGCATGGGGGATTTGATCAGACCGGCACGGGGGCCGTGCTTTTGGCTTTCTCTTCGTTGCGGAGCTTGATCAGGTCGTCGCTGGTGAATCGACCGGCGGCAATGTCTGCGGCCAGTCGTTTCATCGCCACTTGCCTCAGGAAGCTCGTGGAGAACTTGACTTTGCCTCCACTTTTGGCGTTGGTTTGCGATGCGAAGACCGTGACATCAAGCTCGTCCTGTTCTCGTTCGTCCTTCCAAGTCTTGCTCAAGCGGGCCATGGGGTGTGTCCTTTCGGAAGCAATTGTACCACGAAACCAAGGATCCGTCAAGGGGCGGGTTGCCCCGCCCCTTGCGGCCTCAGACGGCTTTGTCAGCGGCCATCAGCGTCCCGAGCATCTGAGCGATGAGATCGGGGTCGATGGTCGAGACGGCATCTTCGGCGACTTCCTCGTCCGAGCCTTTGCCCCTTTTCTTCTGGGCAAGTTTGTACTGAATGAGCATCAGTGCCAAAGTGCTCTTCGGGTCTTCGGCGTTCGCGATGTTGCGCAGGGTTTCGAGGCCCTGTCCATTGTCCATCACACAGTCGCAGGCCAGCTCGAAAATCAGCGAACCCAGAGTGCCCAGATAGACCTTGACACCATCAGGGTTCAGGTTTTCGTTGTTCGTGACCCATGTGGCGAACTCTTCAGCAGCATCTCGCCGAAAGACTTTGGGCTGGACGGTACAAGGATGCCGGTCGTTCTTCGTCTTGTATTCGTAGGCCCTGGGGTTGGGGTTCTTGGGGTCTTCCTGCTCCTGTTCGTCGGTGGCAGGCTCAACAGCTTCGACTTCCTCGGGGTCCGGCGGCTGCTGGCGTCGCTGGGGACGCTCAACGGGTTCAACGCCGGTTCCGGTCACTTTTCTGGCCATCAGTTTCCCCAACGCCCGATGTGGGCAATTCCCATGATAGCACAGATTCGGATCCCTGTCAAGAGGGAATTATGGAGGGAGGGGAGGGAGAGCAGGGCGGGCCATCAACGAGCACCCGCCCCACCCGGAACGGCAGAGACCCAGGTTGTACAAGAGCCTGGGCCGCGAGGAGGATCGGCATCCTCCATCGCTCAGCACTTCGATCAAGTCATGTCACGCTGCTGTCGGCGTCTCGCCCTGCCTTACTTTTACGACGCGAGAGGTACAGGACGTGACCTTCCCGCGAAGAGCCCAGACGTAAAAATTCGGCGGCAAGAGTCCAAGCTGGGCTGCAACCCAAGCCACCTTAGCGAAGATGATTGTCGCCGTTGCAGGTCACTTCGCAAAACCTGCGGCCAAGCCAGTTCGTCTCTGGCAGGGATCTTGAGCGGATTCGAACCGCCGACCTCAGCGTTCCAAGCGCCGCGCTCTACCAACTGAGCTACAAGTCCTGCTTCGCCTCTGAGGGGATCCACCTCTCGGGTCGAAGCCAGCGGCTTAAGGGTGCCGCCCGACCACATCTCTATAGTACCACATCGGGCGGGAAGAGTCAAGCCCTTTGTGGAATTAGATCAAGAACAGTGTGCGCGGCGCACCCTCCGGGAGCGGGAAGCATTCCGGGTCGCCGATGATGAACCGGAGTTCCTCGATGGCATTCTCATCGGTCTTGCAGGCGACGTTGCCATAGCTGCGCCAGTCCTGGACGGAATAGCCCCTGAAACGATTCGGGCGGCAGAGCTTGCGGGCTTGGTCGCGGGAGACCCTTTTGTAGCCCGCAGCTTCGAGCGCCTCTTCGGTCTCAAAGGCGCAGACGATGAACTCGTTGCTGAAGTTGCGCGGGTGCTTCTTCCCATAGACCATTGCTGTTCTCCATCATTAGTCTAGCACGATCATCCGTCAGAGTCAAGGGCTATTTGTTCGGATCCCAATAGCCTAGATCTTCCATATGTTTGAATGTTAAATCAACTTTCTGGCCTTGCAAAGCCAACATACGAGCTTGATACTTGGCGTGGACATCTCCACTTTCAGGGTAGGCCAAATAGACGGCAAGCCTTTCAAGACATAATGCCCTCGAATATTCTTCAATGGCCAATTCGGATAGAATCATCTTCTCATCGGCATCGAGGTTATTATCCTCTATTGCTTTCACTGCTTCGCGATGGCATTGAGAATGGTATTGGCTGGCAATCTTTGTGTATTGATTAGCGTAATCCAACGTTGTATCCCAATCAGGATTTTGTTGGGCCATACGTTGAGAAACTGCTACTCCAGCCCGGAGTACGTCAGCGTATTTCAGTCTTCGGTTTTGTGCTGAGACGCACGTCAACATCAGCAAGATTGCGATCAAGAACCTCTTCATCTTTGTCTCCTTTATCGACTCGGCCTGCTTCGATAGTGCGACTGAACGTGGGTACCATCTTTGCGGTAGTAATCATCGACGTAGACGGAGTCGGAGTCCCAAGTTCCCATCAACTCAAACTCCATTTTAGCCACTGAATATCCTATGAAAAGCCCCACCACAAAACCATCATTATATCCATTCTTATACCAATCATCTTTCCTTTGATGCCAAATCTGATTAGATTGACTTTCATAGATTAACTTCCCTTTCCCAAGGGCTTCACTATATCCCTTGCCATAGCCTTTTTCAAATGACGGGGAGATTGCGGTAGGAGTAAGGGTAGATAGAAAATCCTTACCTAAGTTGAGATATAATAGGTTCCAAAACCCTAAATTGAACTGAGAGTTATTGGTAAAGAATTGTCTTTTGCGCCGCAACGCAACGAACCCCGTTGTATACTTCTCGGTCAGGATGGAGATAGACGCAGCAACTTCCTCTCCATTCATAGCTCCTGAATTGTAGTCGGGGGAGCCTTGAGGTTGGAAAGGAATCTCGAAGCACATCAGGGTATACCCCGACATGTCGAGTAGAAAGTAATCTTTATCTGCGTCGCTGCGGACCTTTGCTTCAGACCCCTGGATAAATTCGGTCAAGAGAATAGGGGGATAGACAGGTTCCCCATTCATGTAGATGATTTCATAGGTAGAGGGCGTCCGGCAAATGATGCCCGCAGAAGGCCAGCAAAGCATTAGAGACAACAGCCACCACAGTTTCATCTTCATTCCTTTCCTCCTACCACCCCGCCATTTCGGCTTGAGAGCCACGCTTGGCAGCTTCCGAAAATCTCCAAGCATCGTCCATACTCATCCCGGCCCGCAAAGCCCGCTCAAACGCATCGCTGGCGACGGCATTCGCAATGTCACGCTTTGTTACACTCGGCTGGCTGTAGACTTGAGTCTCCGGTGCTGGACTACTCATGGAATCGCTAATAGCCAGAGGTCCACCCACGATCACCAAAAATGCACCGAAAGCTGCTAAGCCGTAGTATACCGTCGAGCAAAACTTATCGAAAAGGGTTGGAGCGGAGGTCTTGAAAACTCCGATCTCATGAGTGGCCCCCAATTTTGCCTGGAATTCGGCCATCAACTCATCTATCCCCAACTCAGCCTGAAGTTGAGCCCTCAACTCAGCCACCGCATCTAGCCGCCGTTGCCGTTCTAGTGTCGTAAGGTACTGTCCCATCTGCACTCTCCACCCTTATTATACCATGCTCGGGTCTATGAGTCAAGGGGAAGGACTCAGATTCTCACAAGTTCCCAGATTTAGCCATACAGAAAGCGTAATACCCAAGAGCAAGGAAGATACCGATGCCGGGAATACACGCAAGTAAAACGCAAGTCCCGATGACCCCACAGCCGTTCGCTGTCTGTCTTGCTGCCTGCTGATTTGAAACCTGTCCCATTACTGTTCTCCACCCTTATGATACCACGCTCGGGTCTATGAGTCAAGGGGACTCTCAGTTATCATATTCGATTAGTGCCGAAAGGATTGCCTTCTTGATGATGTTACGAATTTCAGAGGTGATGGCATCATATAATTTCCAACAGAAAACAAGCGATGAGAGGAACTCTAGGCTAAAAACATAGGATACAGTTAAGGTATCGGCTAGTAAGCTCCACAAAGCATATATTCCAACGATTATGATAAATACACAGAAGATTAACATCGCGACAGGATCAGCAGCTTCGATTTCCTCTAAAAGTTCACAACGTCCAGATTCCTCAACTTTCTCCCAATTGACAATCAGCTTTCGTGGCGGCGGTGATACTTTCGGCTTAATCACTGTGGTATTTGATTTGCGAGGCATCTGCACTCTCCACCTTTATGATAGCACACCGCCAAGGATGAGTCAAGTCCCAGATGTTACGGAGATGTGAAAAGGGGTGGGGAGGGCTGGTCGGCCCTCCCCTGCTCTCGTCGAGGGTGGAGGTGCAGCGAGAGCAAGCTTGTGTTCGCTAGTATACCACGCTCAGGCGGTGGTGTCAAGCCCAAGTGAGTTTTAAGGGGCTTGTGAATCAATGGTCCTGGCAAGGATTTGAACCCGCGATGGCTCCATTATGAGTGGAGGGCTTTGAACCAGACTAAGCTACAGGACCGTTGTTCAATTATAGTTCGTCGATGAACTTCTCTTCGAGTTCTGTGTCGATTTGAGGGATGCGGTTTTGGAGTATGGACTTGGCCGTTGCTCCATCGGTGTCATAGATGAGTTGCCCGTCATGGTCTTTCAGTTCGAGGATGATCTTGACCTTACTGTCATCAGGGATCTCCATGGTCTTCGAACACCGACCACGTTCTTTCAGCAAGTCTTTGACGCTCATCGCTTTCCCTTTCCTTTTCTTGAAAACTGGGTAGGTTTCGAAGAGACGGTTTTCGGTCCCTGCGCGGTCCAATCCGCCGCCGCTTTAGTGGGGGCCTCAGGGCGTACTCTTCCGGTCCTCTTCTACTCCCTACCAGGGCGCGGGCAGCAGGTCTGCGACCGCCAGCGCCGAGGGACAGTTGCGGAGGCTGTCCCATCTTTCAAAACTTGGAGCGGCCAACCCTCAAACCGCTCCGATGTGCGCCCACTGATCAAGCTTTGACGGCCTGCGCACTTCCAAAAGCACTTCGCCGTTGTTTCCTTCGGCCCTAAGCTCTCAGGTTTGTGACCGGGGCAATAACCCTTCGGCCAGCCTTGTCAAAGTTTGGTGAGTTTCAGCAAAGGCGGGCTTTCTTCCCTCAAGCGGTGTATGCAGCACCTCGGGTTGGTAGCCCTGCCTTTGCCTACTCCTCACTTTCGTCATGCAACGCCCTGAACCAGAGGAGGTCCAGCCTTGTCAAAATTGCTGCAATGTTACTTTGCCCCATTGCAGGTTCCCTGAGAGATGGTCGAAAGCTCTCAGGTCGCTTAGCTCAGGAGTCGGGCCAAGCATTTTCGCTGTTCGAGCGTTTATGACTCCACTCGGCTGTTTAGGCATTTCAACAGCTTGCCAGCGAGACAATAGCTATGGCGGGATTCGAACCCGCATCCTCCTGCTTTTGTCCACAGGCGCTCGCCATTGAGCTTCATAGCTCACTCGTCCGGTAGACAGCCCATTCGAGTGTGACATGGAGTGGTTGTCTAAACCTCTCCACCAGTCAGAACCGTTCAGAGGATTCGAACCTCACCTTCAGCCCTAGTTTCCCGGCCTTGCGGTCGGGGCTTTGGGCCGCGTGCCATCCATTACACCTAACGGTTTGCACTTTTCTGTTCCGGCGTTGGTAGATAGCCCGTCGCCATTCATACTTCGTGCTGTGGATTCGTTGACCTTATCTAAGGGTCCACGCCACCACTTGGGCACATGCGGACTTGAACCGCAATACATCCGCAGTTAAGCGGTGCTCTACCAATTGAGCTATATGCCCGACTCAAACAGCTTTATCCGGAATACTGTTTGAGCCTCCGACAAATGGTTGCAACCATTTGTCGTATGAGTACCGTCGGGACTCGAACCCGCACCATCGGCTCTCCGCCGCCGCTCTTCCAATTGAGCTAGGTACCGAATCTGACAGCCCTGTCACCTCCGGGATGATCAAGTCCCGAAGCAGTTCTGCCACAGACGCAGGATCCTCTCCTGCCTTTTTCGTTGCAACGAATGGCCGTGGTCGGGATTTGAACCCGCGACCTCCGGACTGAGTCCGGCGCTCTACCATGCTGAGCTACACGGCACGACGGGCTTTCAGCTTCAGCCCGCCGGTCTTGGAGGCGTTCGCCTTGCTGAAGGGCATCCTCCTCAACACTTTCTATTGTACCACAGGGGCCGACCGTTGTCAAGCCCTTTCCGAAAAAACTTGGCCTATCCTCTGAACTTCGCCAGGACCTCTCCCAGCGCCAGCAGCCCGTTCCACGGCCGGTGAGCCGCCCCACCAGGACACTTACTAGGCGTCCCCAAGGTGGCCTCTCGCTCCAGTTCAGAGTTGTTCTAACATCTCGGCGGGTCGTGTATCTTTATTTACCAACACTAACCGCAGCGCTTTTAGTGTAAACGCCTTTCCCGACGTTTCAGACAGGCGTTACCACCGATCTTGCTGGCCTAATCGGTGGCCTTGTTCAAA